>ENA-OSET01002869-OSET01002869.1-sediment-metagenome-genome-assembly--contig:-NODE-2869-length-16263-cov-45.369393_pt1 | contig 16263 bp, 10 predicted proteins | sample MGYA00237882_ERZ534229 | MGnify/ENA primary metagenome ERZ534229 (study PRJEB26408, sample SAMN06266212) | sediment metagenome | isolation source: Hudson Canyon methane seep mesocosm | place... | reverse complement strand
AGGCTTTCTTCAAATAAGTCTGCAAAGCTCTCGCTCATTACATTTCCTGTGTGATTAATAGTCTCCGTATCACCAGCGAATACGGTTAATTTACATTCGTCATAGTCTGCGTTGCTGGCCAACGTTAATCAGAACCCGACATAAAAATTCATCGCCTTACATTTGTTGTATTTTTGTACAACTTGCTAATATTAGTTCGATTTAGTGAATCAAACTCATAACTTGTGCAAGGACTTCTTCAATAGAAAAACGAGTAGTATCAATAACTTCCGCATCAGAAGCAGCCTTAAGCGGCGCATTTTTACGCCCCATATCACGGGCATCTCGCTCTTCTATCTCCTTTAAAAGGGCCGCGATACTAACATCTTCACCCTTAGTTTTCAACTGATTATAACGACGCTCGGCTCGCTCTTCTGCACTCGCCGTCATAAACACTTTGTATTCAGCTTGAGGAAATACCACCGTTCCCATATCTCGCCCATCAGCGACCAAACCTGTCTCTGTAGAAAAATCACGCTGACGCTGCAATAGCGCTTTCCTCACTCCAGCCAAAGGCGCAATTTTTGATGCATCATTTCCAGCCACTTCAGTGCGAATTTCATTCGTTACATCATCGCCATTAAGCAAAACCTTTACAGGTTCACCAAACTCAGACGGCAAAAACTCAACAACCAAGCCTTCAGCCACTTTAGCTAACGCCTGCTCATCATCCAAAGATACATTTTGACGTTTAGCCGATAAAGCGGTCAAACGATATAAAGCACCACTATCAAGCAGACTCCAGCCAAGCGCCTTAGCTACAAGCTGGGCAATACTCCCCTTTCCTGCACCACTAGGGCCATCAATCGTAAGCACAGGAGACTGAGTCATTGAGACTTTAGACATAAAGTTAAGCACCCACTTCGATATTCATACCAACCTGCTCAGCAAGTTCCACAAAATTAGGAAATGAAGTCGCCACATTAGCGCAATCTTTTATAGTAATACTATCTTCTGCAATCAGTGAAGCAACCGCAAAAGACATTGCAATACGGTGATCGCCGTGACTATGCACCACACCACCTTGAATTTTACTATGCTTTATTACAATGCCATCAGGACGAACTTCAGTACGAACACCTAGCTGAGCAAGACCATCAGCCATCACCTGTATCCGGTCACTTTCTTTAACTCGCAACTCTTCAGCACCTGTTAATACAGTTTCACCCTCAGCACAAACAGCCGCAATGAATAACACAGGAAATTCATCAATCGCTAATGGCACTTGATCTTCAGGTATATGGATCCCCTTTAATGGCGCATATTTGATACGAATATTACCAACTGGCTCACCACCAACCTCACCTTCGTTTTCTATAACAATATTCGCACCCATTTCACGCAAGATATTGATAACACCAGTTCGCGTAGGGTTTAAACCAACATGCTGAAGTAATAAGTCGGCACCAGGCGTAATGGAAGCCGCTACCATAAAGAAAGCTGCTGAAGAAATATCAGCTGGCACATCAATTTTACCCGCAGTTAAACTTGAACCACCCTTTAAGCTGGCAACCGCCCCATCACGCTTAACAGTATAACCAAAACCATTAAGCATGCGCTCCGTATGATCTCTGGTTGGCGCAGGCTCAGTAACACGCGTTTCACCCTCTGCGTACATACCCGCCAACAACAAGCATGATTTAACTTGCGCACTTGCCATCGGCATATTGTAGTCAATAGCCTTTAGTTGCTGACCACCTTTAATTTTTAGGGGTGGGCGCCCACCTTCATTTGACTCAATATTTGCCCCCATCAGCCTTAGTGGTGCCGCTACCCGCTCCATTGGACGCGCCGACAAAGACTCATCACCGGTTAACTCAGTATCAAACGCTTGACCTGCTAACAAGCCAGAAAACAAACGCATTCCAGTACCGGAGTTACCTAAATAAATTGGCCCTGGAGGCGCTTTCAAACCGTTGATTCCAACACCATGAATCCGCACTCTCCCTTCATCAGGCCCTTCTATTACCACCCCCATGTCACGAAAAGCCTGCAAAGTGGCTAAGCTATCCTCCCCCTCCAAAAAGCCTTCAACATCCGTAATGCCATCCGCTAACGCCCCCAGCATAATTGAACGATGAGAAATAGACTTATCACCTGCAACTCGGATTACGCCATTTACTGCGCCACCGGCTTTCATTTTAAAAATTACGTTTTTTGTATTCATGGTATTGGTATATGACTGTCCAGATAAAATTTTTGTAAAGTGCTCCCGAGCGGATCTTGCCCGAGTAAAAACACCTAGTAAAGTTTGACTATCTTTCGCTTCAATTGCTCGCTTGAGCATATCTAAATCCTGACTAAAGCGACCCAAAACATTGAGAAGCGCATCATGATTCGCTAAGAATATGTCATGCCACATGACAGGGTCACTAGCTGCGATACGCGTAAAGTCTCGAAAACCACCTGCCGCATAGCGAAATATTTCCTGATTCTCTTCCTCGCCCGCTAAAGTATCAACCAGAGAAAATGCAATTAAGTGAGGTAGATGACTCGTTGCCGCCAACACCTCATCATGATGATCGACCTCCATTTCAAGCACTGTTGCACCACAGGCCTCCCACATCTCACGCACAAGATTAAGTACAGAGTTAGAGGTATGCTCCAAAGGTGTAAGTATTACCTTATGGTGCCGATATAGGTTTGCATCAGCTGCAACCACACCACTCTTTTCAGAACCCGCAATAGGATGTCCCGGAACAACAAAGCCCGGCACCTCTCCAAACACTTTCTTAACCGCCGATAGGAAACAACCCTTAACACTACCAACATCCGTTAAAATAGCGCCAGACTTCAAATGCGGCTTAATTTCTAAAAGAGAAGATTCAAAAGCTTTTACAGGAACAGCAACAACTACGACATCAGCATTTTTTACCGCAGCTTCCACCGTGGATGCTGCTGCATCAACAACGCCAAGCTCAACCCCCAATTTCACTTCAGAGAAGTTAAGCGAATAACCAATAGTATGCGCAGTAAAGCCTGCTCTCTTTGCAGCTTTTGCTAACGAACCACCAATTAAACCTAAACCGATAATCGCTAAAGTTTGAATTCGAGGCTGCGCTTGACTCATAGAACTTTTGCCAAAGCATCTAAAAACCGCTGATTTTCACTCTTCAAGCCAATAGAAACCCTAAGATGAAACGGCATGCCGTAATTCGCCAAAGGTCGTACAATTACACCTTGCTCTAATAAGGCTTGATACACTTCCCCTCCACCCTCTTTCACCTCAAAACAAATAAAGTTACCAACGGAAGGAATATAGGAAAGCCCCAGCGATGTTAATCCATCAGCAACTTGTACAAGGCCCTCATCATTTAACTGCCTTCCTTTTGAGAGGTATTGTAAATCTGATAAAACTGCTGCTGCAGCCGCTAAAGCAAATGAATTAACGTTAAAAGGCTGTCGCACACGATTTAGTATATTCGCAATTTCAGGGTTTGAAATAGCATATCCAACCCGTAGTGACGCCAAACCCCACGCTTTCGAAAAAGTTCGCGTTACAATTAAATTAGGAAACTCTTGCAGAAGAGAAACGCCATCCGGGTAGTCAGATTCATCAATATATTCACAATAAGCCTCATCCAACACAACAACAATATGTTCTGGAACGCGCGTTAAGAACTGTTTGACCTGCGAAGCACTTAAATATGTACCCGTTGGATTATTAGGATTAGCAATGAAGATAAGACTCGTTTTATCGGTAATCGCCGAAAACATTGCATCTAAATCATGCCCCCAATCTTTGGCAGGTGTCACAACCGCTTTCGCATTCACAGACTGGGTAGACAACGCATATACAGCAAAAGCATACTGTGAGTAGATAACTTCTGAATCAGGGCTGGCATAGGCCCGAGTGATTAGATCCAGCACATCATTTGAGCCATTACCTAGCGTAATGGTGCTCATTTCAACACCCAAATATTTAACCAGAGCCTGTTTTAATACAAAGCCTGTCCCATCCGGATAAAGTGTCGCTTTTTCAAGCTCTTTCTGAATCGCCGATGCGGCAAGTAGACTTACACCTAAAGGATTTTCATTACTCGCCAGTTTAACAATATTACTTAAGCCGAGTTCACGCTCCAGCTCTTCAATTGGCTTTCCAGGCTGATACGGGTGCAAGCCTTTAACACCCTCCGTTGCAAGCGCAATATAGTCACAAGTAGAGGCACTCAAATCACTCATTAAAGTACACCAACAGAATAAGACCCCAAATGCTTAATTTCTACAGCATCCGGTGAAATCTCTCCAACGATATCTTTAATATTGTCGTCATCAATATGACCTTCAAAATCAATAAAAAAGACATAAGCCCAAGTACCAGAAGTAGACGGCCTCGTTTCCAAGCGAGTCAAACTAACACCATGCCGGTGAAATGGCTCTAAAACATGATACAAGGCACCAGGTTTATTTTTCGCTGAAACTAGAAGAGAGGTTTTATCCTGACCACTTGGAGGCACTTCTTTTGTACCAATTATTAAAAATCTAGTGGTATTATCCGGTTGATCTTCAATATTCTCGACCAACTTTCTGAGCCCATAACACTCCGCCGCCATATCACCTGCGATCGCAACCGCACCAGTTTCACCCATCGAAAGTCGCGCGGCTTCTGAATTACTACTCACAGCAATTCGCTCAATTTGAGGACAGTGTGAATCCAGCCATTTACGGCATTGCGCTAAAGATTGCTGATGAGAATAAACACGCGTTATTTTGCTTAAGTCAAGCTCATCATTTGAGAGTAAATGATGATGAATGCGAAGCTTTACCTCACCCGAAATATTAAGCGATGAAGCAATAAAGCTATCTAAAGTATGGTTAACCATACCTTCTGTCGAATTCTCAACAGGTACGACACCATAATTCGCTTGCCCTGATTCAACCTCACGAAAAACCTCATCTATCGCAGCCATCGGTTGAACCGACACAAAATGACCAAAATGTTTGAGCGCCGCAGCATGTGTATAAGTGCCTTCAGGGCCAAGAAAAGCTATTTTCATTGGTTTTTCAAGCGCTAAACAGCAAGACATAATTTCACGAAAAAGCTTCGCCATTTCTTCGTCTGGCATAGGCCCGGCATTTCGTTCCATCACTGCACGCAAAACCTGCGCCTCTCGCTCAGGTCGATAATACTGAACCGCCTCACCTGCTGAAGCAGCTTGCTTTACTTCAGCAACTTCTAGAGCGCAAGCAGCTCTTTGATTGATCAGGCTTTGAATTTCCTTATCAATACCATCAATCCGATCTCGAAGGACGGCGAGCTGTTTAGATTCCACGGTCATAATTTTACCTGTTACTTAACTTTCTTCTATAGCCGTTGGTTGAGTTATCTCCCCCAACACCAAGCTACAATAATTCCAGATTCAACAATTATTCAGCTGAATCGGCTTCCTCTGAGTCATCACCTTCTGATGATAAGCCTCCGATAGTAGCGTCAACATTTGGCTCAGCAGCTTCTGCAGAAATAGATCCACCCTCATCTTCTACAAGCTCCCCATCAACCACTGCCGGCTCATCAACACGCTCAAGACCAACTAGATGTTCATCTTTCTGTGAAAGCTTTATCAAACGCACACCTTGTGTATTTCGGCCAAGAATTGAGACCTCTTCAGTGCGAGTTCTAACCAGCGTGCCTTTATCAGTGATCAACATCATTTCATCACCTTCTCTCACCTGCACAGCAGAAACTAACAAACCGTTTCGCTCTGAGCATTGCATCGCAATAACACCCTGCCCACCACGACCGATTACTGAAAACTCAGCCATGCGAGTTCGCTTACCGTAACCATTTTCACTCGCCACAAGTAACAATCCATCATCTTCTGGAAGAATTAGAGAAACTACTTTGAATTCGTCAGCCATCTTAATGCCGCGTACGCCACGAGCAGTTCGACCCATTGCACGCACATTTGTCTCATTAAAACGAATCATCTTGCCAGAATTACTCATCAGCATAATATCGCGCCGACCATCCGTGATTGCCGCACCAATGAGTGAATCACCTTCATCTAACGCTAACGCGATCAAGCCTGACGATCTTGGGCGAGAGAAGTTTTCTAATGGGGTTTTCTTAACTGTGCCTTTCTCCGTTGCCATAAATACAAAACGATCTTCTGTATATTCATTAACAGATAAGAAAGTAGTAATACGCTCACCTTCACCTAAAGGAAGGATATTCACCATTGGCCGGCCTTTTGAACCACGGCTTGCACGAGGAATTTCAAAAACACGTAACCAATAAACTTTACCTTTATCAGAGAAGCATAAAATGGTGTCGTGAGAATTCGCAACTAATAGCTTTTCAATATAATCTTCATCTTTTATCGATGCAGCTGATTTACCGCGCCCACCACGACGCTGGGCCTGATAATCTTCTACCGCCTGCGTTTTGGCATAACCCGCATGAGATATTGTGACCACCAAATCTTCTTCGTTAATCAGGTCAGCGATATTCACATCTCGACGAGATGTAATAATTTCTGATCGACGATCATCACCAAACTCATCACGAACTTCTTCAAGCTCTTCACGAATCACTTCCATCAAACGAACTGGATCGCTCAAAATAGCCAACAGCTCAGCAATACGCTCAAGAATTTCACGATATTCCGAAATAAGCTTTTCAGTTTCGAGCCCTGTCAAACGGTGCAAGCGCATATTCAGAATTTCTTGCGCTTGAGTCGGAGATAAATAATACATGCCATCACGCATGCCATATTGAGGCTCTAAATCATCTGGTCGACACGCATTCTCACCCGCTTTTTCTAACATACCGGTGACTGCACCCGGGCTCCACGCTTGCGCTAACAAACGCTCTTTCGCTTCTGCTGAACTAGGTGATTTTTTGATTAGTTCGATAACAGGATCAATATTCGCTAGAGCAACCGTTAAACCCTCAAGAATATGACCACGCTCTCGCGCTTTACGCAGCAAATAGACCGTTCTACGTGTTACTACTTCTCGTCGATGCTTAATAAATATTTCTAATGACTGCTTTAGGTTGATCGTTTTTGGTTCACCATCAACAATTGCAACCATATTTATACCAAACACATTTTCAAGCTGTGTCTGGGTAAATAAGTTGTTCATCACTACATCTGACATTTCGCCACGACGTAACTCAATAACAATACGCATCCCTTCCTTGTTGGATTCATCACGAAGACCAGAGATACCTTCAACTTTTTTATCTTTAACAAGCTCAGCAATTTTTTCAATTAAGCGCGCTTTGTTAACTTGGTAAGGGATCTCAGTAACAACAATGCGTTCTCGCCCATTGCTTTCTGTTTCTACTTCATAACGTGCACGTAGATAAATTTTACCACGACCGGTTTGATAAGCCTGAAGAATACCGGCCTTACCATTGATAAACGCTGCCGTTGGAAAATCTGGCCCTGGAATAATTTGTAATATTTCCTCAAAGGTAATATCAGGATTTTCCATAACCGCCAAACAACCAGAAATAACTTCTCGTAGATTGTGCGGAGGAATATTGGTCGCCATACCAACTGCGATACCAGACGAGCCATTAACTAATAAATTCGGTACGCGTGACGGCATTACCTCGGGAATATGCTCAGTACCATCATAGTTCGGTACAAAATCAACTGTTTCTTTATCTAAGTCAGCCAATAAGGAATGCGAAATCTTTTTCATTCGAATTTCGGTATATCGCATAGCCGCCGCGTTATCACCATCAACCGAACCAAAGTTTCCTTGGCCATCGACTAGCATATAACGCAATGAAAATGGCTGAGCCATACGAACGATAGTGTCATAAACGGCCGTATCACCATGGGGGTGATACTTACCAATAACGTCACCAACAACACGAGCAGATTTTTTATAGCCTTTATTCCAGTCGTTACCTAGTTCGCTCATTGCGAAAAGAACACGCCTATGCACAGGCTTAAGCCCATCTCGCGCATCAGGCAATGCTCGCCCGATAATAACGCTCATTGCGTAATCAAGATAAGATTGTTTTAGTTCTTCTTCGATACTAACGGGAATTATTTCTTTCGCTTGCTCACCCATAAGGATAGCGTTCCTGTTTTGTTGTCTTATATGAATTTTATGAAAATAAAGCTCGCGATTCTAGCATGTTTTAGGAGCCAATAGTGACCAATATTACGCTTTAATCACACAAAAACTGGTACATGAGAAAAGAACATCTAAGCTAATAACTATATTTATGAGATAACGCCGATTTTTACCGAATATTACGCTACTCATTAAGCCCTAAACCAACCATTAGCTATACTATTAAATCATGAAAAAATTCTTGCTTGTAGAAGACAGCCCCATCGTTGTCAAAATTATTAAGCACATAAACGATGCAGACACTTGCTTTGAACATGATACGGCGACTTCATTCGAAGAGGCCAAAAAGCTGATTAAGTTAAATGGCGCAGACAACTACCTAGTGGCCGTTGTTGATTTAAACCTACCCGATGCACCTAATGGCGAAGTCGTTGATTACACCATTTCTCAAAACATGCCGACCATTGTTTTGACTGGAAATTACGACGAAGACAAACGCCAGCAAATGCTCGAGAAAAACATTGTAGACTACATCGTCAAAGAGAGCCGATTCTCGTACGAATATGTCATCAAACTAATACACCGCCTTCATAAAAATCAGGATATAAAAATTCTGGTTACCGACGATTCAAAAGTTTCCAGAAACTACATTAAGAGCTTACTTAAAAACCACCTATACCAAGTAATTACCGCTGATGATGGTGACACAGCCCTTGAGATAATCAATAACAATCACGATATAAAGCTTCTCATTACTGACTACAACATGCCTAGAATGAACGGGTTTGATCTAGTCAAAAATATTCGCAGAGAAGTAGGCAAAAATGAACTTGTTATCATAGGGCTTTCTGGAGAGGGAGACGGCAAGCTTACCGCCAAATTTATTAAGAATGGTGCAAACGACTTCCTTAGAAAACCATTCAGTCACGAAGAGTTTCACTGCCGACTCATGCATAACATTGAAAGCATCGAATACGCTCAGGCCATGAAATACATGGCTTACCATGACTACGTCACCGGCCTACCTAACAAACGTACCTTCTTTGAAGAAGGCAGTCAGGAACTTGAAAAAGCACAAAAAAATAACGCTCACGTAAGCCTAGCACTTATTTCTGTAGACCAGATCCACAGCATTCAGGATCGTTACGGGCTAGATGCCCCAGATATCGCTTTAAAAAGCTTGGCAGAACTACTACCCAAAGCGTTTGGGCGATTTCATTATGCTCGAATCAGTGATTCAGACATTGCGGTTTTATTGATCGGCCTGACACTCGAACAAGCAGCAAAATTAACAGAAGGGTTTAGAGAAATTATTGAAGATAATATCGTAATTGATGATGAACTTAGTTTTAGTTTCACCATCTCTGCCGGCATCACCTCAAGCCAAAGCAAATCTCTTATTGAACTATTGAAAGATGCAGACAACCGACTATATACCGCCAGAGATTCTGGTGAAAACCAGACTTGTTTTAAAGACTAAACCTACCGATCCAACGAAAACACACTCAAGACGACTAAGCAAAAATTACCGTTTTGTTGCCATGTATAATGACGCGATCCTCCAAATGCAGCCTCAAACCACGCGCCAGTACGTTTTTTTCTGCATCCTTCCCCTGACGCACCATATCCTCAATCGTATTGCTGTGATTCACCCTCATCACATCCTGATCAATAATCGGCCCTTCATCTAGATCCTGAGTAACATAATGACACGTCGCACCTATCAACTTCACCCCTCGATCATATGCCTGATGATAAGGCTTTGCCCCCGCAAAAGAAGGCAGAAAGCTATGATGAATATTAATCACTCTTCCGGAATATTGCTCACATATTTGCGCGGGTAAAATTTGCATATAACGCGCAAGCACGACAAGGTCTGTCTGATATTTTTCAACAAGTCTGGTCACTTCTTCAAATGCCACTGCTTTCCCTTCGACACTCACAGGCACATGATGATATGGAATATCATGCCACTCAACCATTCGCCTCAAGTCATCATGATTCGAAATAACCGCAACTATTTCAGCATTTAGCTCATTACTATGCCAGCGGTGTAAAATATCTGCCAAGCAATGCGATTCTTTTGAGACCATCAAAACAACTCTCTTTTTTGCTTCTGAGTCGTTTACATGCCACGTCATTGAGTATTCTTTTGCTATCGGGTCAAAAACTGTTTTAAACGTATCCAAATCAAAAGGCAGTGAACTTGCTTTAATTTCGTTACGCATAAAGAACCAGCCATTTTGCTGGTCTGCATGATAACTAGCCTCTGTAATCCAACCATTATAGGTCGCGAGAAAATTACTAACCTTTGCGACAATTCCCGTCCTATCAGGACAGGAAACAACCAATCGATACGTTCGTTCCATTTTGATAACTGCTTTTTATTTTTTAAGCGCTTAGCTCGATAGGATTTCTTTAAACCACTCTGTCATTCAGATACACCTTTAAACAAAACCCATCACTCTATTGCTTAACCGCATTAAAATAACGGAGTTCCGATTAAAAAAATACCGAAATAATAGGGGTTCGAATCGCACAAAACGCTATTATTTAATTAACGTAAACTGGAAAAGCACAAAACCAAACCAATCTACAATGCCATTTAATTACTTTTTTTCGCCGCTATAATTTTGTCGTGCCATACAATTGGCGCAGTCTGGTGCACAGAGGTTCCCGCAGTATCAACCGCAACTGACACAGGCATATCCACTACATCAAATTCATAGATTGCTTCCATCCCCAACTCGGGAAAAGCAACTACTTCAGCATTTTTAATTGCTTTGGAAACCAGATACGCAGCTCCCCCGACAGCCATAAGGTAGATCGCGCCAAACTCTTTTATTGCATCTATAGCAACCTGACCACGCTCTGACTTCCCAATCATCCCCATTAGGCCTGTTTCTTTTAGCATTGTACGCGTGAACTTATCCATACGTGTTGCCGTTGTGGGCCCTGCAGGACCAACAACTTCATCACGTACTGGGTCAACAGGGCCAACGTAGTAAATAAAACGCCCTTTCAAGTCAACTGGAAGCTCTTCACCCGCCGCCAGCATTTCAGTCATTTTTTTATGAGCCGCATCACGTCCAGTCAACATCTTTCCTGAAAGCAAAACCGTATCACCAGGTTCCAGCTTCGCAATATCTTCTTTGGTCACCGTATTTAAATTAATTCGCTTGGCGCTATCACCAGCTTCCCAGGTAATTTCTGGCCAATCAGATAAGTTTGGCGCTTTTTGCAATGAAGGGCCAGAGCCATCCAAAACAAAATGCGTGTGCCGGGTTGCAGCACAGTTTGGAATCATCACAACAGGTAAAGAAGCCGCATGGGTAGGGTAATCTTTGATTTTGACATCCATAACAGTCGTCAAACCACCTAAGCCTTGTGCACCAATACCCAGCTCATTGACCTTATCCATTAACTCCAGACGCAATTCTTCACAACGATTCTGAGCACCTCTTTCACGAAGCTCATGAATGTCAATTGGGTCCATTAACACTTCTTTAGCCATCACAGCGGCTTTCTCAGCAGTACCACCAATACCTATACCCAACATACCTGGCGGACACCAACCTGCCCCCATTGTAGGGACCGTCTTAAGCACCCAATCAACGATACTGTCACTTGGATTAAGCATTGCCATTTTTGACTTATTTTCAGAGCCGCCGCCTTTTGCTGCCAAATCAACTTCGACCTTATTACCAGGAACAATTTCATAGTGAATAACGGCAGGTGTATTGTCTTTGGTATTCTTTCTGGCACCAGCAGGATCATCCAGAATAGAGGCTCGCAATACATTATCTTCATGCGTATAAGCTCTGCGTACACCTTCATTAATCATATCCGTTACACTTAACTCTGCATCCCATTGGACATCCATCCCTACTTTCACAAAGACCGTCACTATTCCTGTATCCTGACAAATTGGCCGCTTACCTTCAGCACACATTCTAGAGTTAATTAGAATTTGAGCCATCGCGTCTTTCGCTGCCTGAGACTCCTCTTTCAAGTACGCCTCATGAACCGCATCAATAAAATCTTTTGGGTGGTAATAAGAAATAAACTGCAAGGCATCAGCAACGCTGTCGATCAAGTCATTTTGACGAATGGTGGTCATAGTCTCTCTCTGAAAGTTCTATAAGATGTTCTGCCAGACGCAACCAATACGCCTAACGCTTAATTTATGGGCCAAGATTGTACCTCTTCTTATATTGATAGTGTAGTAAGCCATCAGCCCTGATACCTTTAGTTTCAAAAATACACTTAAAAATCTATAGAAACTCCAAAATAATTCGACAAAATCAGGTTTCATGTCTACGTTTAATCTAGGTTAAAAAATTAGGCGTAACTGTAATTAAACAACTGCGCCATTTAGTTACTGAATATTGCTAGACACTTCCAACTCAAGCGTCAGCACACAATACTAGACAACCATTAGGAAAAGGTCCGTTTCATGTACAAAAAAACCATACTGAGTTTAGCTATCGCCTCAACACTTACGCTGACAGGTTGTTTAGAAAATAACAAACTAGAAGATGAAAACATTGCAGCAGACCCTAATGGTTTGACTCAGCAAGAAAAAGATCAATTAACTGCAGATGCAGGTACATACCCCGTATTTAACCCGGCTATATCCGCACTACCAATACCTAATGATTTGATTTTTGATTCAGTAGCGGGCGACGGTTCTTTTAAAGTTGGCGAACCCACCCCACCAAACCCAGTTTTCACTGCAATAAACTCTTTAAGCGGCGCCTCAACTGTTGCACCAATAGATATAGCTATGAACGGGTTAATTAATGAAAACTCCGTATTCACAAACGCTCTAAACAGTAATATATTTCTTGTAGCACTTGAATATGCCAGCGGCAGCGCAGTCCAAGGACTTCCAATTGGCGAACCACCCACTGCCAGTAGCAATCAGCCTAGCTTCACTCATAAAGTAATTACATTAGATGGCACACACTTCCTGCGGATACTACCTACTGAGCCACTAGCCCCCAATACACGCTACGTTGTTATTGTGACAGACGAAATACTAGACGCTGCTGACAACCAAATCAAACAATCACCTAGCTATGCCAGCCTCACTGATGAAAACGAAGTCTTACTTGCTGACTCACTTCAAGGGGTTCGCAGTTTAATCAATGGTTTATGGGAAACCGTCGGCCTACTCACATTTAACACTCCCAACCCAGCCTTTGGCGGCGTTAGTTTAAACACGGCGAGACAAGCAAATACATTACCCCCATTAACTGAAGCAAACATTGCGATGTCATACAGCTTCACAACTTCAGATGATGAAAAAATACTGAGCTATGTCGCTGAACCGGCTACATGGATCACAGATCAATTAAGCTCATTTGTTAAAGTTTCAGCCACAAAGGCCGCGCTTGCTGGCGGTGCAACAAGCTATCAACAAGTTGAACCCGTTGTTAGTGGTGCTTATGATGCATGGCTACCATCAAGCGTACATGCCGCACTTGCCGGCTGTGACGCCGCCCCTGCAGGTGACGCACGCTTTACTTGTGCCGGTAATGGCTTATTTGGCGCCCTAGAGGCAGGCTCACTAGGGATAACCGTTGACTTCCCGGACCCTGAGCCAACCGCTATTACTTTTGGCGGACCAGTATTGGATGTCAATGCTTTTAACCCCGCAATTCCTGCAACACTAGTTAGTGCTACTCAAGGTGAAATCACTGTACCTTATTACTCAGGGCTTCCCACTAATCCTGATCTAGGTCCTGCTGCCCTAAAATTCAGCCAATGGGAAGCAGATGAAGAATTAGCTACAAACCTAAATACAGTTTTTGCTGTTAACGGCCTTCCGCTAGTACTACCACAAGGCAGAAGCACCGATGAAAACAATGAGACTGTTGCCGCAAAGTCTAAAGTCGTCAATGCCATTTTCCCATTCCCTAAGAAACAGGGTGATGTCACGATCCCGGTACTAGCTATGTACCCAAGCAACCCTACTGGTGACATGAAAACCATGATTTGGGGTCACGGTTTAAGCGGTAACAGGACTCAAGCAGTAGGGTTTGGACCCGCCTTGATCGCTGGAGCGATAGGAGCAGGCCAAAATGTCGCAGTTCTTGCTATCGACGAGCCATTACATGGTATTGATGATGCTACTTCACCACTATTGACTACGATTGAGAGACATTTTAACTATGTCGCAGCACCTGGACAGATGCCCTCACCCGTACCAAATGGCAGCCTGTTTAGTGGTGTATCTGGTTCGATGTTTATTAACATTGAGCACTTCATGGCTACGCGGGGCAACAACCTTCAGAATGCACTAGATTTATTTACTTTACGTAAATCGATTGACAATATTGATTTCGCAACCGCAAATGACCCTGATAGCACCTTAGGCGTATTCTATTCTGGACACTCATTAGGTACCATAAGCTCTCAAGCTTTCGTCGCTACTGCTAATTCGACAACAACCACTGACGACGACATCACCGCTTCTATGTTTTTCACCCCTGGTGGCGGCATCACACGATTTTTTGACAATTCACCCGCTTTCGCTCCCAGCATTATTGATGGACTTGCGTTTCAAGGCGTTACTGTTGACACATCATCTTACCAAGCTTACTTAAATATATTGCAAGCTGCGTTAGACCCGTTTGATGCAGTAAACTTTACTGATAATCTAGTAGCCAATAACAGTAAGGTTCTTTATATGATGGCTGTCAACGACAAGGTCATCCCTGTCTCACAAGCCTCTGATGATCGCACTTACAATGACGTAACAGGAAACGGAGTGACTATTGCAGGCTCAGTATCACATTTATCTGGCGCGGAGCCTTTAGCACAATTAACGAACGCTATAGACCTTCAAGCAGCTGGCAATGGAAATACAAACTTAGGCATTGCTGTTTCACGTTATACTGCATGCGATGCAAACCATGGTACGCCATCATCAGCATCCCCTTTGTCAGGCTTTAGTGAGAACGTCGCCCAAGCAACAAGTATTGTCGCTTCTAACGGCGCATTTGTCACCGTAGCCGACGACACTGTACTCCAAGCTTTACCATTACCTGCATGGTCAAAAACTACCGCTTGTTCACCATAACAACAAGCTTTATTAAGAGTTAAACATAAGCCCTGCCAAGGAAACAACGCAGGGCTTTTTTATGCCCCCTCACCACTCATGTCACGTGGATCAGTATCTCAAACCAAAAGACACTAAAACCTAGTATTTAAGGGAGTATTTAACAATTATCACTGTTGACCCTCGTTAGGATTTACGTATAATGCCTGCTTCTAAACCACCTCATCACAATCTGGTTTAGAGCATACACACCCACATTGTATGTTAAGTAGATTTGAGTAATGCCAGTATGATGGAATTGGTAGACATAGGGGATTCAAAATCCCCCGCCTTCGGGTGTGGCGGTTCGAGTCCGCCTACTGGTACCACTATTTAGAACCCTAGCCGTTTGGTTAGGGTTTTTTTGTGTCTAATTTTTTATTATTCTAAAATAAAAAAAATTGGGAAAGATGTTCGGTTTAATGGGGTTAGTGTTATTTCAGGGCTGGAATGTAAATATCTCAAAATCCACTTTATGCGGTTTTGTAACTGTAGGAATGAGGTATGTAGATGTGATGATTTATGCATCTATGGAACCGGAAAAATTAAGTTCTCTAGCGCCTGAATTACGCCTCAGAACACTTCCCTACCAGGCATCAAATGCCCTTTTTAGGAAACTTAAAAGGTTAAGTTTTCCCTCCGCTGTGTGAGCGGGATATATCTATAGATTTAGATATCGAAAGGAGGTGGGTATCCCCGACTGTACCCAATATGCACCTAACTACCGCCCAAGGCTTCGGTGTAAAGTATTTGAGCCTCATGGACTAACGCTTACGGCAGAATTTATGATGCCTGTGATGACAAACTCCTCTCAATCCTATGAACGGTCGAAACGTACGCTGATCCACCAGTTAATTGATCTTGATCAATATCCAATACATGACCTAGACAGCAATGCCGGGCGCGATCTGGTGTCGAAGTGCCAACAGTCTCTTGCCGATACAGCAGGTGCATTGCTACCAGACTTCGTGAGGCCGGAAGCACTATCCAGGATGGCGACCGAAGCCGAACAATTGGTCGAGGTATCCCACCGCTATGATCGACCGCGCGAAGCCTTCCTTGGGCATCCGCGTTTCGGCGAT
>ENA-OSET01002868-OSET01002868.1-sediment-metagenome-genome-assembly--contig:-NODE-2868-length-16267-cov-3.430760_pt1 | contig 16267 bp, 9 predicted proteins | sample MGYA00237882_ERZ534229 | MGnify/ENA primary metagenome ERZ534229 (study PRJEB26408, sample SAMN06266212) | sediment metagenome | isolation source: Hudson Canyon methane seep mesocosm | place: USA:Hudson... | reverse complement strand
TAAATGAATAGACAGAAGCAATACCAGCTAGGCAGACTAATACGGCAGATGTAAATAATTTAGTTAACTTCATGATCTTTCAGTTTTTTGCAGCAGAGGTGGGTGCTTACCTCTGCTGCATTAAACTAACCTCCCTACATCAATTTAAGGAACTCGCGTAACGCTAGCTTCTCGTCGGCAGGCAAATCAATGCCGAATTGATGGCCCTTGTTTTCAACAAGGTCGTCGCACTTCATGAAAAGCGCGTCATGAGGATTTGAAGAGGCAATGGCCCCAACAGGGGTGCCTTTAGGTATTGTGAGTTTTATAAGACCCTCTGCTTCTCCGCTTGGAGTGATTTTTAGGTCATGCTCAAAGGTGCTTATTTTCTGAGCTCTTGCATTGTCAGCGAGGGGGTTGTCGGATTTCATAAGCTCGTCAAACGCTAATTCAAACTGATCGATACGGCCTTTAACTGTGTAATCAGGTGAACCATCTTCTAAGTAAGTAACTTCACCAATCGCATTGTTATGCAGGAAGGGTGCTGTTGCCCAAGCCGATAATAAGGAGAAGTTACGTAGGTAGCCAGGGCCGCCTTCTATTTTCTTTTCGCCAACTTGCATGCCGCCTAAACCAGGGATTAAGCGGTTGAGAACTCGGGGGACACTGCCAGGAGATGCCGCGTTTTTATAAGTTTCTGATGAAAACTCTTCGAAGATATGTCCTTCGTTATGGTTATCATGCTGTGCTCTGCAGCTATTGGTACCAATGATATTGAATGGGACTAGCTCGTCGTTCGATAGCCAGTCCTGGCCGAACACCCCGTCTTCTGCAAACTGTTTAGGGCGTGTTTTACCCTGATCATCGGTCGTTAGATATTTGGCAATAAATGCCGGGTTATTTCTTTCCGCATCGGTGAACTCATGCTGCCAGTAAGCTTCTTTTCCGAATACATGGCCTTCATAAAATTTAGCTAATGCATTTTTGTCGGCGCGAATATTCTCAGGCGCCATTTTTGAGCTGTGACAACTTGCACACTCCCGAGCAAATACTTTTTTACCTTGAGGGACTTTGCTGACATCCATAAAGTCTTTACCTTCTTTGCCGTCTAAATCTTTAGAGGCAAGCAGATAAGTCGGTCCACCGGTAATGAGGAAGGCTGCAAGATCATCCATTTTGGCATCGGCATAGTTCCAGGCATCACATTCATTAGCGCATTGCATAATACGCATAGGGCTTTGTTTCGTACCTTGCCCTAAAAGTTGGCCAGGGTAGCTGAAGTTAGGTGTCCAGCATTCTTCGGTACACATACCAATATTGATATAAACACGAATGAGTGCAAGGTGCTCACCGACACTGTCTTCGCCACCTTTAAGTACGTGACGGGTTTGAGCGGTTGAAACTTCACCAGTGACAGGGTCTTTCATCACGTGCTCAAAAACACGCTTATTCTGGAAGTCCATAATATTGTTCTGGGTGCCAGGATTATGGCTCCAATCAGAAGCAACGATAGAGGTATCAATGGTGCCTAATCGTCCGCCCATGAGTACTTGGTTAGCAAGATGGTCTTCAGGTACATCTTGAAAGAATGCCATAGGTTGGCGAGTATGCTGATTTCCTATTGTGGCATTAAGATTGTTCCAGTCTGGCTCATTAGGATTTTTCGGTGGGTTGGTTGGGTCAAAAGCAACGTGGCATTGAACACATGGGTGGCCAATGGCAAAACGTTTGTTTTCTTTAATTTCATTTTCTTCGTAAGCCGCAGTTCGCGCATCATAAACAACGTTGCCCGATTCATCCTTAGTTGGCTCGTTATAGTATTTTCGGTAGCCTAATACACCTGTTGAATGGGGGTCTTGGCATTTGTCGTACCAGTTAGTCGATGCATCTCCTTGTACACAGTCAGGGTCGTTGATAAGGCCCCACTTGGTAAAACGAAAAGGTCTGGTGCGCGTGTCGAGCCAAGGGTAGTTCATATTTTCTTTACCCACTATGCGGGTCTGGTGAAGTATGTTCTCATCTTGGTTACCGAAGGTCCCTTTAAACCAAACATCACGACCGCGACGAGCTTGTTCGCGTAGTGCTTGTGCTTGAGCAGGATCTTTCGCTTCAACATCTTTAAAAAGTGCCATGACGTAGCGACAGCCTTCGGCATCATAGCCTGTTGGCTGTGGTTGGTCACATGGTGGCGGTACATATTGAGGAATTGGCTCGATTGACCAGCTTACAGAGTCGCCTCGTTCATGTGTCTCGGGTGACTTCCCTTCCGGCCATACTTTTCGGGCAGCCAAAGTGTCATAAAAGTGCTCATTAAACCATTCTGCTCTCTCTAGCCAGTAGGGCGTGCCTTTATAAACCCCTGTGGTTAAATCACGCTCAACCAAATCAGGTATTGAGACGCTACGAAAGGTTGCCTGATAGGGCTCGGTTGAAACCTCAACATTGCCTGTAGGCATATCGTAAGGGGTTAAAGCGGGGACATTTGGTATTTCTATATGATCAGGTACAGGGGGAACACTTGGTGCTGCTGGTGGCAACGTCACAAAATGAAAGAGTGCAACTGCGCCCAAAACAGCGCCACTAGATAGGCCCCAGATCTTCATACTCATACCAACTATCCTTTTGTATATTGAATCTTTTGTTAAGTCATCTTTTTAACTAAGCTATATGGATCTTGCCTAGCTTTCATAATCGTGCGAAAGGTACATGAAGTCTGAGTGAAATGTAAGCGTCGAAATGTAATCAATTAGAAAATCTAAGCGCATGGCGCTTTGTTGTAGTGGGTCGTTATGTCGTATGGCGGACTTGCTTATGATAAGTGGTAGGCCAATGAAAAAGGCAACATAAATGTCGCCTTTTTTGGTATAGATAGTTTTGTCAGTGTTGGCTAACTTATCTACCTAGTGCATTACTATTGATAATCTGACCTTTAGGTTCAAGTACTAAGTGGTAGCTTGAAACACTTGACTTAAAGAAGTCTGTGCCATCTGCGTAACCAGGTAAGCTGAACTTAAGGCTGTCTTTATGTTCTAACAGGTCGCTTGGATCTTGAGCATAGGTAAATGGCGTTACGCCTAGGTGCTTCCAGTGTGTCAGTTTGTTGTCGATCATTTTATCTAACTTGGCATTATATTCTTTTTTAATAATTACTCGTCGAACAAAAACGTGTGCGCCAGGAGGCTCTGATTGGAAATTAATGGCACTGGCTAATTCGTCTAGCTTTATACGCGTTGTAATTTCTTCACCGAAAGGCACGTCTACCCTGATTATTTTTTCTTCGTAGCCTGCTTTGGTTGCTCGTAGTGCTAATTTGATTTTTCGGCCAAACCAGAAGTCATCTTTTCGCTCACCGCTAACTTCGTCGTAAGAGAAAGGTCTGATCAATGGCGTGCTGCCTAAATAACCGAAAGATGTGTCTTTTCTAAAGTCTTCAATCTCAATACCTTTAGGCTCACTGATGACTGTTAGTTTAGTTGACCAAGGTGATAATTTGAATGAATAGAAATTAGATTCACCGGCTTTAAAGGCAATATCTTCTACAATAGGGAGGTATCCATTTTTTTCGATTAGTGCAACTTTTAGATTTCTAAAATCACGTGATACAGTGTTGCTGGTATATTTCTGAGTAAAAGGAGTAATAATATTGGAGGCTTCTCTTCTTTTAGTAGACTGGTCTAAGTCTTCAAGGTAAGCAGATAGAATATCATTGATTTTATTTGACTGAGCTGAGTATACTCTCAAGCTTTGTACTGCGTCTTTTTCTAAGAAAGTTGCTGGTTTTACGCGCGCTTTCTGGTCTGTATTGTAGAAATTTATCGCATCTTCTTTACTTGCGAAAAAATATACTTTTGCACCTGGCGGATCGGTTTCTAAGGTAATGGTCGAGTTAAGCTTCTCTAAGTCTACAACATCTGTTTTTTCATTTTTATCACCACGAGTCATTTCATAGATGTGAAGTTTAGGTAAATAATTTTCTTTGGTAATGACGGCTGGGACTAAGGCTACTTCCTTATCCCCCATCATGCTCATATCCATGCCCATTACACTGTTATCTTGGAAGAAGTCTTCTTCAATATTAACATTATAGCTGGTGTTTGATCTTGTTCTGGCTTTTTGCTCTCCTTCAATATTAATCAGAACAACGTCTGCGCCAGGAGGGTTGGTTTTAATTGACATTTTTGTTGATGCGCATCCTGTCATTAGTAACGCTAAGCAAACGGTTGTGGCATATCTAAACATACAAAACTCTCCGTGAATGTTTCTATTATGGGTTAGGTTTCAAAACAATATAAGTAATAGGATTTTTCCTATAAATGAAAAATTTCTGGGTGAGCTCTTCAGTTTTATATCCAGTTTTTTCTGCTCTTAAGTGCAGATTGACCGAAGAGGTTTCTAAAGCATCTCGCAGTTGGGTTAAGCGCGAGAGTTGGTCTAGTTTGAGTTCCAGGTCGAGAGGGGTTCTACCAAGAAATCCTAAGGACTTTTCATAAATAGCAACACCATTGGGCTCAGTATCAATTTTTAAATTTGAAATAATTTCTTTGAGTTGAAATGAAAATGTATTTTCCTTTCCGGGTTCGATAACAATTTCTTCTCTAAGCGGCATATAACCTTTGTGTTTGAGTTCAACACCGATGCTTTTTACATCGGAAGGTAATGAAATTCGAGTGTTGGCATAAAGGTTTTGTTTAGACAGCTTTGATTTAGAATTAACCACTAATGGGTCCCCGTTCATGTCGAATAATTTCATTTTCGCACCGGCAGGGTTAGATCTTATACTTAGGTAAGTATGTGCAGTTTGAAGCTTGACCATCACTGTTTGGTCGTGACGAATGTTGATCAAATCATGTTGTTTACTTTCATAGCCAGGCTTAGAGATAACCAAACTGAGAGACTTATCATCGAAGCCCTTGCTGGTAAGTTCATCTTCGATGAAATAAGTGAAGTCAGTGGTTCCAATGATGCCTTGATTAATATCAGTGACGGTAGCGCCTGACGGATCCGACTTGATAATTATTTTGTAGGTGTTGCTATATTGAAGTGATGCACAGCTGGCAATGACAAAAAGTGTCAGCACCAAAGTCACTATTTTGAAGCTGGCAGTGAGATTAAATCCTTTAAACATAAGAGTTTTCGCTGAATAAATGAGTGAGTGATCCTTTTTGGGCACTATAGTACACAAACTAGCTTGGTAAAGAAGCCTTTGACGGTATAAATGTTTTAGGTGTTTGATGGCTCCTTATCTAGTCGAGCTCCCTGATCAATCTAGCTCCTACATACTTTGATTTACCTTTTTTACTTAACGGGCTTCTTGATGCGCTGGTGATTGTATCGAAATCAGAGTTCCAATGACCCCCTCTGACGCTTATTTTTTTGCACTTGCCTGACAATCTTGCGCGACCATCTGATGGGGCTCCATAATAGTTCGGCTTCCAGCAGTCCATGACGATCTCCGCGACATTACCTAAAGTATTGTGAAGACCAAATGGGTTAGGTTTAAACGAAGAAACAGGGAGTGAGTGGTCCTCTTCTACCCATGCCAAGCAGTGCTTGCAGTTAGCTTGAATGTCAGCTTGTAAGGCCGTTGCACATTTTTTGAGTTTGTCTGAACCAATTTGTCTTAGTCGGTCGATGTCAGTCGCCATAATTTTTGCGCAGGTCCAGGTGTCATTACCCCAATAATACTTGCTCTCATTCCCTCCACGAGTGGCATACTCCCATTCAGCCTCGGTAGGCAAACGATAGGTATGTCCGGTCTCCTCAGATAACCAGGTTGAATAGACTTGCAGTTCCTGCCATGAGATGTTCGTAGTGGGTTTGTCAGGTTCCTGACTTCGAAATGAAGTTTTTAAGCCTCTAGATACTAGGTATTTTTCGTATTCAGCATTACGAATTTCATATTTTGCGATGGCAAACTGATAGTCAATACTGACTTGGTGTTGAGGCTCTTCGTTTGCATGTTCGCCGGTACTTCCCATCAGGAAGTCATCACCAGATACTACAACCATGGTCGGGCCCATGCCGCCACTACTTAGCGGGTCCTGAAATGTTTCCCAGCTAGAGAGATCAATTTTAGTTTGATTGCCGGTTCTAATGGCGATAGTTTGTTCGTTTTTTGTGTTTGGTTTAACGATGTCTATGCTGTTATTAATGCTAAGGGCTGTGTTTTGATGCGATAAGTCGAGATTAGCTTGAGGAGCAAGCGCTGTTCTAGCCTCTGCTGCAGATAATTCAAATGATAGTACGTATATGAAGGATAAAACTGCGAGTCTGACGTAAAGTAGGGTGTTTTGGGCAACAGTAAGAGTCATGATTCTTTTGTAGCTAGGCTATTCGGATTATTAAAGAGAAGGAGCAAACTTGGGTGCAATGATTCGATCCTCATTTTATATTAATGTTATTAATTTAGTTCAAACATGGCGAATCTTCAAGTGTCGCCAAGGGTAAGTCCTTTTTAGTGAGCTTAGCATTTATATCTAGATTGTCTGTTAGTATATGTTTAATAAATGTTATTTAAAATTTCGCGGCCTAAAAATTACCTGTCATGAATAGAAACTGTAGCTTTCGACTTTTCAGGGTGGCTGTAGAGCGTGTCCTACGTTACTATTAATCTTAATTTCTACCAAATAATAATAATCTTTAGTGAAAATAGTTAGCCGAAAATGACCAATAAAATCTTAATGAAAGTGTTTTATGTTTCACTATGCCTATTGATAGGTTTTGAAGCGTATGGGCAGCAAACTGGTCTGGTTAATCAGTCCGAGCGGGTTGATTCTGGCGTTATTGATTTACGCTTAAATAACTGGGGTAATGGTGAGAGCTATAGTTTGGAAGGGGACTGGCTGTTTGCTTGGGAGGTCTTTACTCATACTAAAAATGGTCAGCAAGCAAACTCTTGGAGCACAGTTCATGTTCCTGGCTCGTGGCTGCAAGATTCAAGTGAGTTATCTGAGTCAGACGTGTCACATGAACCAAAAGGCTACGGCACTTATTATAAACAAATACTTGTGCCTCAAAATGTAAACAAGGTTTATATTCACCTCCCTGATATGGCAAGTGCTTATGAACTTTGGAGTAATAACGTTCAATTAGGCGGTAATGGCATTATCGCTATCAATAAAGCCAGTGAAAAGCCTGCTTATTTGCCTCGTGTTTATGAACTCTCACCGCAAAATGGAAAAGTTGAAGTATTTATAAAAACTTCAAACTACCACTATCAGTGGGGGGGAATCTGGTACGCACCTAAAATTACCGATGAAAGTGGTGTACACCTTATTCGTGAAATTCCTATTTTAAAAGCAACAACTTCCGGCACGATACTCTTTGGTACCGCTATATTTTGTTTGCTTATATTCTTATCTCGACCTAAAGATAAAAAAATTCTGTATTTCAGTCTGTTTTGTTTCGCGATTGGAATTAGACGTCTGACGATGGATGAACGAGTACTTTACTTATTTAATCGTTTTGAATGGCAAACGTTGCAAGCAACTGAGAATATTACGATGTATCTCATGTTGCCGTTATTCTTAAGCTATTTCCAACTGATGTTCCCACAAACGACAGCTAAGAAACTAACTTGGCTGGGGTGGTTAACAGTTATTCCATTTTGTATTGCCGCTTTGCTGCTTGATGTCGATATCTACACAGGGTTAAACCCTTACTTTCAAGTATTGTTACTGATATTTGTGCCGTTTATTTTGTATAGCTGGGCTAAAGCCCTAAAAGGAAAACTAAAAAATGCGAAAGCATTTGGTTTAAGTTTATTTGTATTTCTTTTTGCCGTTATCAATGACATGCTCAACTACAGTTACGTCATACATACCACTAATCTAACGCACGTAGGTGTTCTAGCTTTTGTATTGTTTCAATTAGCTGGGCTTGTTAAGCGATATCTAACGAATTTTAAGTCAATAGAATCTTTATCCAAAACGCTACAAGAGCAGAATCAGGAGCTGGTTAAGTTAGATGAATTTAAAGATGATTTTTTGGCTAGTACCTCTCACGAACTCAGAATGCCGCTTCATGGTATTGCTGGCTTAGCTAAAACAATAAAGCAAGAGTCACCAAATTTATCTGAGGGCGCTCAAAACCGAATCAACCTTATTGAAGCCACTGCCAAACGCTTAGGAAATCTGGTAAACGATATTCTAGATATTTCTAGCATGAAGCACGATAAGTTAAGCATTCAGGTGATGCCTGGTTATTTATCACCTCTCGTAGAAAGTACAATCCAAAGTCTTAGTCCGCTCATTAAAAATAAACCTGTTAAATTAGATTTCAATATTGGTGCTGATGCGAATCAAGTGCTCGCTGATGAACAACGCTTACAACAGATACTTTATAACCTGATTGGAAACGCGATTAAATTCACCGAGCAAGGGTATATTCATATTAAAGCCTTTCGGCAGAATAGCGATGTTAAGATTCGGGTGAGTGACAGTGGTATTGGAATATCTGCAGATCAATTAGATAAGGCGCTAAAACCGTTTGAAACAATTGATAATCTTGCCAGTAATGAGATTCGAGGCTCAGGGCTGGGTCTGGCAATTACACGAATGCTAGTGGAGTTGCATCAAGGGACGCTAATGCTTAGCTCAGTAAAGGGGCAAGGTACAATTGCGGAATTTACCTTACCTTGGGCCGAATTTAAGACTTCTGACGAAGTTCATAAGCAAACAGGTGAGCAGGAAGCTCAGCATTATGAGGCAGAAGTTTTAAGTGCTAACCGCGTATCTGCCGATATGAGCGGCAATATTTCGACCATATTCAAAGGTAATCAAGATCATCTCACTAAAAATGCCCTGATATTTTATGCAGATGATGAAGAAGTAAATCGTGAACTAGTGACCAGCCAGTTAGTGCTGGCTGGTTACCAGGTTGAAGTGTTTCCTGATGGGCAGGCACTGTTGGATAAATTATCTGAATGCACTCCTGAACTTATTTTACTTGATTGGATGATGCCAGGTAAAAATGGTTTAGAGGTTTGCCAAGAAATTCGGCAACAATATGATACTTATAATTTACCTATTATTATGCTTACCGCACGTCACCAGATTAATGATGTAGTACAAGCACTTAATGCTGGTGCGAATGATTACCTGACGAAGCCTTATCATGAGCAAGAACTCACTGCGCGGGTATATAGTCAGGTTAGTGTTAAGCGCCTGCTGTTGGCATCGATAGAAAATAAACAGTTGAAAAATGAAATTGAGCATCAGAAGTCTCAGCAACAACAACTTAATAGTTCTAACTTACGACTCACGGAAGCACTCGATGCATCGCAAGAAAATATCATGTTATTAAATGAAGACCTTGATATTGTGTTTGCTAATATGGGGGCGAAATCTTTGATGGCGATAGAGGGTGATGCCTTTTGCCAATCAGATGATGACTTGAACGGGCTAAATCAGTCAGACATGGCGATCAGTCAGTATATTGATGAGGATTCCGTTAATCAGCTAAGACTTTGTTTAAATTCGAATCAAATGCAAAGCCAATTTACACTTAAGTTAAATGTAGAAGCTGAGGATGTCAGCGCATCGATTCAAGCCACAGATAGTGGAAATGAACGCTTTTTATCACTGATTCTGCATGACCCTAGTAAACATGGCAATATCAAGGGTAATGCTAGAGATAGCGCTAACGACAGCATGAATACACGATTATTACTCTCTAATCTGACTCATGAATTAGCTGAAAATAGACAGCGCATGGATCAAATCGAGTCAACACTTGGGAAACTTAATGCTGAAGAGGTAAGCAAACAGGCAGAATTGCCTACTGCCTCGGCCAGCGCAGATCCAAAAGAATTGATTGTAAAAGCGCTTCGTACAGCGCTCATCTCATGGGAACGTTATACGCATAAAACGAAAGCGGACTTAGCGGATGAAAGTCATTGTTGGCGCGTTTATATTGATGGTGCAACCGCCAAGACCCGCACTTTAGATAAATACTTAAGTATAAAGACTTTACCTGCTAAACCTAGATGGCGAGCAGTGATTAAAACCGCCAATTATGTTCTGGATCATTGTTCCATGAGCGAAGAAGATCAACAGGAGTTAGGGGAGTTGGTGCAACAAGTAAGTGAAGCTTACTCGTGATTTTATTATTTAAAAGTGTGAACGAGTCCCCCGAAACCCCTTTATATACACACCTTTCAACACGTTTTAACCTGAATTTGCACTGCAAACTATCCTCACCTGCGCAAGCATAACCACTGCGCATCTTTCCCCCGATTTGATGCCTTAAGAAAATAACCAAAACATAATTATAAAGTGGAGCACACACATGAAACAACCAATGCAAAAGATGGGCGCGTTATTACTTGGCGCTACTATGCTGACAACGCAAATGGCAGCAGCAGATTCAGATAATGATAAAATCAAAGTGATGTCTCGTAATATTTACTTAGGTGCTGATATCTTTCCTGTAATAGCTACTGCACAGCAGCAGGCTGAATTACCTCCAGAGCAGCAAAACCCGATTGCGATACCTCTTGCAGTGAGTGAGGTTTTCCAAACTGTTCAAGCGACTAACTTTCCTGAACGTGCACAAGCTTTAGCCGATGAGATAGAGCGTAGACGTCCTCATGTTATTGGTCTACAAGAAGTATCTCAGTGGTTCATAGGCCCAGCAGATTCGCTTGTTGGCGGCACAAGTCCTGCAACAGATGTAGTTTATGACTACTTAGACATTCTGATGGCGGCCCTTGCAGAGCGCGGCTTGGATTACACAATCGCTTCTAGCATCGATAATGCAGACTTGGAACTTCCTATGGTTACAGGTGCTGATGCAACGGGTTATCCTACCTTTGCAGACATTCGTTTACATGACCGTGATGTTATTCTTGTAAAGAACAATCCTAATGTAAGCTTCAGTAACGAATATAGCGGTAACTTTACCACTAACGGTACAACTTCAATTGGTGGCACAACGATTGAATTTACTCGTGGTTACAACATGATCGACGTTAACGTTAAAGGCGCTGACTACCGATTCGTAAATACGCACTTAGAAGTAGGTGGTGGCGAACCATACAGTTCACTTCAAGCGATTCAAATGAATGAATTATTACAAGTGATTGCAGCGACAACTGTTGCAGAAACACCTGTTGTTCTGGTTGGTGATTTTAACAGTAGTCCTGATGATCAACCATTTGAATCTGCATTTGGTCTAGGTACTTTGTACCCTCCATACATGCAGGCGGTAGGTACTGGTTATAATGACTTATGGATGTCAAAAAAGAAGCCTAAAGATGGATTTACATGTTGTTTTGCTCCAGATGTATCGGATGAAGATGCTCAACTATACTCGCGTATCGATCACATCTTTATTGATGCGAAAGGTCGTGAAATTGCTAAGTTAAAAGCTAAAGTTGTTGGCGATAGTAATGCGGATATGACAGATGTTAGTGGTTTAAACCCATCTGATCACGCAGGTGTGTTCGGTAAGATTAAGCTAGTAAAATAAGCTAATAATCTGCTAAAAAACGGCCTAGGTGATGACTTAGGCCGTTTTTTTTGCGTTGTAATATATTGTCATCGTTATAAAAGCACCATTAATCATTACCTTAAATTTGTTTGTGGGTCATGGGCTGAATCAGCTTGGGTAAATGATAAAACCTAACATGTGTAGCTTACGACCATCCATACTTCGAATGTCGAAGTCGATTCCACTACTTGAGCTGTTCAGGTTTGTGCTTGCCGGTACCGGTTTCTCTTGGTAATTCATCCTGACCTTATTATTAAGCGGGGTCTGTTGTTTAAATTCTACAGAGATAGTAATTGCTAACTGACTTTTAATTATAGGGGCTAGTGATGCAATCGTGTGTGCTTTTAACCACATGCCATGGGTAATAGAATGTTTAAAGCCAAATGTTTTAGCCAATTGTGTATGTAGATGTATTGGGTTTGCGTCGCCTGAAGCTAGCGCATATTTGCGCCCTAAGTTTTCAGGTAGTGACCACTGTTGGTGGTACCGAAGTGACGACTGGGTTTCGTGGGATCGTAGGAGGTCTTTAACTTCTTTGTCCGTTCTTTTTGCCGCTGTTTTTATAATGTATAAGTTTGTTGTAATGCTTTCCCATACTGTTTCATTATTAATTCTTACTTTACTGTGAATATCAAATTCAAGCCCCTTATTTGTCACACGGCTTTCACCAATAAAAACATGAAGATCAAGCGACTCATCCATGAGAACTGTTCGATACGATGTTATGGTGTTTCGAATATGCACAAGACCCATAACTGGGAGTGGAAAGCGTTTATGTGTCATGACTTTGAGGTGTAAATTAAAGGCTAATATATGTGGGTATGTAACCGGTAAAGCTTGCCCTTCAAGTCTAAAATTACACGCTCTTGCATATCGTATTACTTTTTTATGGTTAGGCTTAATATTATTTAAGTGCAGGCTCAACCTCGGTATGGCTGCTTGTTTTGATTCCGCATCGTTCAAAATTTTATGTAAGTTTTGCCCACGAGACAATACTGCCTTGCTGAATAATTCAAGCCTTGCTGGCATCCTTTTTAGTAGAGTTGAGTTGCTTGAATGCAGGGGGGTAAGAGCGTTTGAATGATGAGTTTCTATGTTGTGCAGTGTCATGACATGTAATCCTTGTTTATCAATGAAATGCGACTGAGTCCAACATAGTAAGAAGAAAATGGTTTATTTTGATTGGCAGTATCTTGTAAAGTGGTTTGTCATTTCGGCCAATTAATTGTTTGCTTTAATGTTAAAGGAATAACTAACTTGAAAGATGCGGGAATTTTAATACGTTTAATGAACCAAGCCATGATCTCTATGGGAGTCAATGTTGAGGCGGTTTATCAGCGTTGCGGCCTTACCCAGGCTCATCTTGATGATGCTCAATTAAGAACGCCTCATGAAGGCAACCTTATTTTTTGGCAGGCTGTTGAAGAGGTAACCCAAGATATTCATATTGGTTTGCATCTAGGAGAACACATGCCCGTGTTTAAAGGGCAAGTGTTAGAGTATTTGTTTCTGAGTAGTTCAACCTTTGGAGAAGGCTTAGAGCGAGCATTAAGTTACCAGCGCTTATTAACGGATGCGGCGAGTGCCTCATTAGAATTTGATTTAGAAACCAATACGGCGTGTTTAGTGGCCGATACGAGTGATAATGTAGTACGAAACATTCGACAATATAATGAATGCACCGTGATTGGTTTAATTAAGTTTTTTGGTTATGTCACGGGTAATGACTTCAAACCATCTGCGATTCAGTTAGTTTCACAACTGCCTGAAGCTGATTCTGAGGCGCAGCGCCAAGTCATGTTGGACGAATACCAACGCGTATTTTCATGCCCTGTTACCTTTGGTCAGAGTAGTAATCGTATCTATTTTGATATGGACATACTCGAGCGCCATTCTTTACATGCCGAACCCGAACTATTAAAACTGCATGAACAGTTGGCGGGTAAGTATGTCGCGAAGCTGGAGCAGCAGGATATGGTGACGCAAGTCAATAAAGTCATTGGTGAGTTGTTGGAAACGGGCGATATTTGTATTGAGTTGATTGCTGGCCGGCTCGACATAAAGCCAAGGGCATTGCGCGCCCAGTTAACGAAAGCGGGCACTAACTTTAATCAGTTGTTGTCTGAATACCGCTGTCATTTAGCGAAGCGTTTGTTGGTACGGACTGATGAGAGTATTGATGAAATTGTTTATCTTACCGGCTTTTCTGAACCGAGCACTTTTTATCGTGCGTTTAAACGTTGGACAGATACAACCCCGGTGGAATATCGAAAGGATAAAAAGAAAGCAGCGTAATGAAACAGCTAAGCTCTAAGCGTGTTATGTGAACGCTACCTATGCCGTCTTCTGGTCTAGTAACGACCGGCACAATTGATCGTCTTGAATTCAATAATGATTGAGGCTGGAAACGACCCAAAGCGGGCTTCATGTACGGTTATGAACTACTTCAAATACAATAAACAAATTGAGGTGGTTATTATGGCTGCTTACTGTAGTAAACAAGACAATCTCTCGTGATTTCAATAATTTAGTTCGGATTCAATACTTAAAATCATTAGGTTTAATGACGCGTTTATCTGACACTTATTGACCTGTGCTACTTGCAACTTATATATACCTGAGAATTTTAATAAAAAAATGGTAAAGGGCTCTGACCCCTTTAATTTCAGATAAATTCCCGATTAAGAGCCTTGGGGGTGAGGTGAATTTAAAGACTTAAATGACAAGGTATCTGAGCACCTTTCTTCATTTTCCTATTATTACCTTCCACTCAATTTTTAAGCTGAACCTACAACTTAACTAAAAGTTAAGGTATATTCCTGTAAAAAATAATGTCAATTCAAATGTATCCTTCGTAAATGAAAATACACCCAATTTTAATAAAAGGTATTTCATGAATAATAGCAAATCATATTTGGCTTTCATATTTAGCGTTATAACGCTTATTGGCTGCGATGGAACAAACAATAAAGAGCCTGCTGTAATTAACTCCCTTGATATTACTACCGAGTTAACAGAGCAAACTCAAGTATTACAAGCAACTATTAACTGTACAGACTGCCAGGCGAATCTAGATGAATATAGCTGGTCTATTGATGGCGAAGTAGTTTCAAACACGAATAGTTATATATTGGAAGAAAGTGATTATAACAAAGAAGTACGTATTGACGTGTCGGCAAATAATAACGCTAATCTACCTGATACTAGATACCAAATAATCATACCTTCTAGCCGTATACAAGTTGCTGAAATTTATTCTGCTCATGAAGCGTTTGCTGCCTTAAAAACTGATGGTACGGTGATAACCTGGGGAAATAATGATAGTGGCGGCGATAGCAGAGCAGTTGAGCTTACAAGCGTCGATAAAATATTTTCAACCGCGACCTCATTTGCAGCATTAAAAACCGATGGCACCGTGGTGACTTGGGGAGATAGTGATAATGGAGGCGATAGCAGTGCGGTTGAGCTTACAAATATCGATAAAATATATTCAACCCAGACCGCATTTGCTGCATTAAAAACTGATGGCACGGTGATTACTTGGGGAGAGAGTGATAGTGGAGGCGATAGCAGCACGGTTGAGCTAAATGATATCGTAAATATATATTCTAATTGGTACGCATTTGCCGCATTAACCATCGATGGCACTGTGGTAGCTTGGGGAGATAGTGATAATGGAGGCGATAGCAGTGTTCTTGAACTGACTGGTGTCGACAAAATATATTCAACTGCATTTGCCGCGTTAAAAACCGATGGCACCGTGGTGACCTGGGGAAATAGTGGAAATGGTGGAAATGGTGGAGCTAGCGACGATGTTGACTTAAGCAACGTAACTGAAATTTTTTCTACTCAGCATGCTTTTGCCGCGCTAAAAACCGATGGCAGCGTAGTGACTTGGGGGAATTTGCATGCTGGCGGAGATAGCAGCGCCGTTGAGTTAACCAATGTCGAAAGTATATATTCAACCTCTACCGCTTTTGCTGCATTAAAAACCGATGGTACTGTAGTGACATGGGGAGAGAGTCCTAATGGTGGAGATAGTAGTGCTGTTGAATTAAGCGATGTTGTTGATGTCTTCTCAACATGGTTTGCTTTTAGTGCGTTAAAAAATGACGGTTCTGTGGTGACATGGGGGAGTAACATTTATGGTGAAGATGTTAGTACTGTCGAGCTAACTAACGTAGCTGAAATCTACACTACCGCCTTTGAATTCGCCGCATTAAAAACTGATGGCTCTGTAGTGACGTGGGGGGATGAGCCCAGTCCTTTTGAGTTAACAAATGTCACTGATATACATTCGAATATAAGTTCTTTTTCCGCGTTAAAAAATGATGCGACAGTGGTGAGCTGGGCACTTGGTGAAATTATAGATACTAGCGCTGAGCTAACGAATATCGCTGAAATATTCTCGACGTGGTATGCCTTTTCTGCCTTAAAAAGCGATAGGACTTTAGTTTCTTGGGGGTCTAGCTCTTCCGGCGGCGATAGTAGTGCTGTAGAAAATGATTTACAGCCAAGGCTTGGAGACATTGCGGTGATAGAAACGGACATACCTTAAGCTAATAAAGTAGTGATATCTTTACTTCAAATCAGGAATAACAATAATGGATACGAATCAACCCATGCCTTCTGTATCTGATACCGCTTTTTTTTGTTGTGGTATTAGAGAGCTAGACGCAGCGTCACAATACCCTATCTGTAATGATGTGTACGCCAAGAACTTTATGACCGAAGAAGGACGAAAAGCCTTCAAAAAATACCAGCCAGGCTATTTTGCGCGGGGCTTAAATTTTGTCAG
>ENA-OSET01002867-OSET01002867.1-sediment-metagenome-genome-assembly--contig:-NODE-2867-length-16270-cov-2.834620_pt1 | contig 16270 bp, 14 predicted proteins | sample MGYA00237882_ERZ534229 | MGnify/ENA primary metagenome ERZ534229 (study PRJEB26408, sample SAMN06266212) | sediment metagenome | isolation source: Hudson Canyon methane seep mesocosm | place... | reverse complement strand
GGCGTTAGTATTCTTGATCTTATGAAGGCCGATTATTTTGCCTCTTATGTGTGGAGCAGTGAGGAGCGTCGTTTCTGCGACCGGGTGTTTGTCGGCATGGATACGGATAACCTCGATCGCTACGATACCTATTATCAATATCACGACCCAATTACGGGAAGATTACAACGTTATAAACATGCCGTTTCTGTCAATGAGGTTTTGCCGCAGAACGAGTTGATGAAAACGGAATTTTATAATGATTTCCTGATTCGGGATGGTTTGCACTACGGAGCGAATCTTTATGTGTATGACGGCGACACCAATATTGGTGATATTCGGGTCTGGCGGGGGCGGAATAAGGAAAACTTTTCCAGAGAGGATCTGCAATTGTTGGAGTTGATTAAACCGCACTTCAGTAACGCTATGAAAAATATGCGGATAATCGATAAACAAAATACAGCGAGCATTACAGCGAATATCGAACTGAGCGATGGCAGTGAAGGGCAGTTATACAAGGTCATGACTCAATATCATTTAACACGTAGAGAAGCGGATATTGCACTTGAAGTTGCTCATGGAAAAACGGATAAAGAGATCTCTGAGACTTGCTGTATTTCCTTTTCGACCGTTCGATCACATCTCAAGAATATTTATCGCAAGTTGAGCCTGCATAATCGTTCATCGCTGGCAAACTTGATTAATACTTTGTAAAGACCTCTGTTTTTATAAGAATTCCTGGATACGGGCATTCTCATAAATCAATCTCCAGCACACCACCCTTAACCGCCGCCCGAGACTGGCATAAAATCAAACTCTGCTCTCGTTGTGTATTCGACAGAACAAAATCCCGATGTTCTACCTCTCCAGAGACCAAACCACATTTACACACACCACAAATACCGTCAGCGCATTTTACGTTCACGTGCATACCGGCCTCGAGCAGGGCATCGGCAGGGCTCTGTTCGGCTGCTACCTTCACTTCTTTGCCTGATTGGGTAAGCTTCAGGGTAAATTCAAAGTTTTGGTATTCAGGGGTTTCCGGTGTATTGAAATATTCACGATGCAGGGCCTCTTCCGGCCAACCATTTGCATCGGCTGCAAGCAACACCGAACTCATGTAGCGATCGGGGCCACAGGTGTAGAGGTGGTATCCGTCTTTGTAGTCTTTCAACAGTCTATCCAGATCAACACGAGAGCCCTCAGAGGAGAAATGCAGCTGCACTTTATCTTTCCATGGAACCTCGGCCAGATCTTCCAAAAACCCCGCCCGAAGTCGTGAACTGCAGGAATAGTGAAATTCAAAATCGGCCTCAATGGCATGCAGACGATGGGCCATGGAGATCATAGGTGTAATGCCAATACCGCCGCCCATAAGGAAGGTTTTACCTGCACACTCATTGAGAGGGAAGTGGTTCTGAGGTCTCGAAATAAAAACCTTCCGGCCTTCATGAAAAATACTGTGCAGAAGTTTGGAGCCGCCACGACCTTCGTCTTCTCTTAATACACCAATTTGGTATCGGCTTCGATCTGCGGGGTTGCCAGACAGGCTATATTGGCGGAAATACTCCGGTGCAACCACAACATCAATGTGTGAGCCCGCTTCACATTCAGGCAGTGCTGATCCGTCCAGCGAACTGAATTCATATTGAGTCACATGCTCATTCATTTGCGCCACTTTAGTGAGCGTTACTCGCATTACCGGAGAAGGCCCCTCTGGCGCAGAGTAATGGTGGGCCAGATTAATTGTTTCTCCGCGCTCGAGTCGCGCCTGATATTGCTCGGCTGAAATCATTGACTTGTAGGCCTCAATACCGGCTTCGCGATCCATGGGCGCAGGAAAAGGGTAGGGAGGAGGTGCCAGATTGGCGGGATACACCGCCAGGGTCTGATCTTCAAACTTCAAATCGAAGTCAGGCTGCAGTTCTCGGGCATTGCTACCGTTTTCCGAAAGGGTATAGGGGCCATCGTCCGTCATCTCCAGATCCCACCACCATTTTTTGACCGGGTTGATGGAGCCATTACCCATTTTGTCATCGAGTGTGGCAAGCGCCTTGGCCGTGCCGGGAACATGGCATGCCGCCCACCGAAAAGGCGCCTCCCCAAACAAGCCCTCCAGATTCCACGGGCAGGTTTTCATACATCGACCGCACATAGCCCCCGCGGTTTGGGTAATGCGGTATTGGGTGCATTTTTGACTGTCGGACTTCCAGATTTCGTAGCCGTTAAACATGGTTTTGGGGCCGGCTGTAATTGCCCCCGAAGGGCATTCCCGTGCGCATTTGTTGCAGTGATTGCAAAAATTTTGCAGGCCAAAATCAATAGGTTTGTCGTGGGTTAAAGGCATGTTGGTGGTGATTGCCCCGCTTTTTAAACGAGGGCCCAAATAGGGATTGAGAATAACTTCACCGATACGGCTAACTTCGCCCAGACCAGACAATAACAACAACGGAGGTTGCAGTACTTCACCATCCATCACTGTGTGGGCTCGAGCGCTATAACCCAGGTTGCGGATCTGTTCGGCGACAATTCCGCCGAGTAATGAAAAACGCAGGTAGGCGCGCATGGATTGGGAGCAGGCGATCCAGTCGTCACCAGAGGCACCGTCCATGGTTTCGTGCCCCTGATCGATGACCACGGAAATGGCATTGTTGTGATAGGGCGCCAGAGGTTCACCCAGCGCATCGTGGGAATAGTAAGCCCAGTCCGGGCAGCGGGAGATGCCCACGGCGTCGGCTCCGAGAAAATACAGGGCAGCTTTAACATTGTCGGCGTTGCGTTGGGGGTCGCGGGCTGAGTCTGCAAGTATCGGGGCTTTGGGGCCGTCCTGTAATAATACAAACGCGGCCAGGGGGCGGCGTGGGCCAAAACTCGCGGCGCTCTTGCGCACATAGTTACCGTTGCGGGCAGCCTCCTGCACCGACTTCCCCATATCGCCAAAGATCGCGCGGGCAAACATATCGGTTCGTTTGGGTACACGCGCCACACGAATTTCATCAATAAAGGTGGTGGTGTCTTCGACACGTTTGATGCGCTCAAACGGATAGGGTCCCTGTTTAAATTGGCGCTTTCTGTAGGGTTTGGCATTGAAGGCGTTTTTAGCAAAACCTTTGCCGGGCCGTCCGCCCATTTGCCAGGCTGGCCCGTGGCTGTGCAGACGATCCAGCAGGCCCTGATTTTTTGAGCGGGCAAGCGGCCGGTCCGCTGAGAGAGTAAATGTGGTCGTGACGGCGGCAAGACCAAAATGCCGGCCCACATAGGGGTTGTGAATCACCGGGCCATCGGGGGTTTCAATCACTTCGCCAAGACCGGAGGCCACTGCCAGCTTATTGAGGTCCACATCGGAGCAAGAGCCCGTATGAGCGCGTGCTTCGTAACCTAAAAGCCGAACATAATTGGATAACACCACCACCGTTTCCGCAGACCGCAAGCTGGCCCTCTGCGTTTGAGCATCCTGAAACCAATCACAACCGGCTTCATTCTGTTTGGGGTCGCGAGGGTATTCATAGAGAACCACCAGCGCGTGGCTGTGGTGGTTGGTGTTTGTGGGTGGGGCTTCCATGGTGTCTTTGAGTTCGGCCATTACTACATCAATGCCGGCGGCGAAGGTTTTGGTTTGTTTTGTGCGTAACTCTCTGGCGAGCACGTTGATATCCGGATTAATGATTGGCTTGGCCAGCTGCATATCCGGCGTTATTTGGCACACACCTACTTGGGAGGCATCGTGATAGTAAGCAAAGGCTTTCAGGTGATTACTGCGTTCTTCCGGATCGTTTGGTACACGCCCCCGCTCTTTTTTTACCATGCCATCGCGGATGGCATCCAGCATTGCCTCATAGCGGCCCATGGCGTTTATCAGGCTTTCGCTATTGTTCAGATCGCGGAATGAGACCCGCTGCATAGGTGGCACTTCATTCAGTTCGGGTAAGGTGTCCGTGCGTTTTAGCCGCTCCAGGGGGTAGGGACCCAAATGTACTGGGCGGTTTTTATAGGAAAATACACGCATGCGGTCGATACCCTGCAAGTTCAATACGCCTAATCTAAACTAAGCTAGTCCATTTAAAAATTATTATAAAATGATAAGTGCCATACAATTTTGTTATAGATTAAACTATTGCAGAAAACCTAATGTAGGGAGGTGCTGATGACCCCAAAACAGTTAAATTATTTTGCCCGCATTGCTGAATGTGGCAGCTTCTCAGCGGCTTCCAGAGAGCTGCTGATCGCCCAGCCGGCCTTGAGTCTGCAGATCGGCAATCTGGAGGAGGAGTTGGGCGTTGAGTTGTTTTATCGCAAACCTCGGGGAGTTGATTTGACTGAAAACGGGGAGCGACTACTTGCTCACGCCTATGACATCCTGAGACATATCGAGTCTGCGACGCTGGATATTCAGTCGGCGGACCTGGAGCCCACAGGCGTGATTAAAGTGGGGATGGTGCCTGCTATTAACAATGTACTTGCCAGTCAATTGGCGGCGGCAATGGCGCTTGAGTACCCCAGAGTGGAACTGGAAATCATTGCAGGGGCTTCCCTTTACTTAAAACAGCAGCTGGACAACCGTAAACTGGACCTCTGCATTATTCACCCGGACGGCGCCGGCTTTGGTGATAGCGTAGTGACGCCGCTGTTGCGGGAGGCTCTATTTTTTGTGGGGGCTCGAACAAATCGTTACTCACATATAAAAAAACGTGGCAAGGAACAGTGCATCCGGTTTGCGGATCTGGTCCACTACACCACGCTCTCTACTGAAATTCATGATGGCTTGGGATTTCGCATCAAGCAATACGAAGAAGAAACCGGGATTGCTTTAAATAAAAAACGTTCTTTCGGTCAGCTAATGACCGACCTGAACGTAATTCTGGCGGGAGAGGCAGAGATGATCTTACCTTGGTCGGCAATTTACCATCTTGCAGGGGATAAACGCCTTGTTACCGCTAGAATCATCGAACCTGAGATGGAGCGAGATGTTTTCACACTCACCTCACCCAGGCAGCCTTTGACCAATACTCTGGTGAAGACTCAGGCGCTTATCCGTTCGCTGGTGGAGGATATCTTTCGCGAGGGGCGCAGTGTGGGCACCCCATTGTAAACACACCGTTTAAGGCTCTCCCTGTAAGGTGGCGATCACGGTACGTTGTCCGCCGTGATTGCGATGTTCGCACAGGTAGAGCCCTTGCCAAATGCCCAGGTTCAGGCTGCCATTGGTGATTGGGATTGTTTGGCTGGTGCCAATGATTGTCGACTTGATATGCGCCGGCATATCATCGCTGCCTTCGTAGGTGTGTTCATAGTACGGTGCGTTCTCTGGCGCCAATACATTAAAATGTGATTCCAAATCGCTGCGCACACTCGGGTCTGCATTTTCATTAATGGTGAGGGATGCAGAGCTGTGTTTAATAAATAGATGTAATATGCCAATGCCCAGTTTTTCTAACTCTGGGAGCTGATCAAGCAATTCGTCACTTATCAAGTGAAACCCACGGGCTCTAGCCCGCAGGGTGATTTCCTTTTGAATCCACATGTGTACGACCGTGCAGTTAATATTGGCTTAGTTTAACTCTCTTTATTGTCATTGAGAACAATGCAGTTACTGCTCGTTGTCTATTTACTCAGCTTGTGCGCAAGCAACACAAATGTTGTGCGTTCAAGGATGCTTGATTCGTTGTGTGCACAAAATGTAAGCTAATTAAATGGCAGGGTGGGTACACGGCACCCGGGCTTGAACGTTGAACTCTGGGAAAATTTTATTATGCATATTATTGATACACCTGAACCGCCATATTATTCAGTGACCACGACGGCACAATTTACTGATAATATGGAGGCTTATGTGGAAACCGCCACATCGCTTCTGGAGCAGGCAAAGAAAATTGAAGGGTTTCTTGGCCTGGAATCAAGCCTCCAACGCGATGGTGGCATTGCTATTTCCTATTGGAAAACACTGGATGCGATTAAAGCGTGGAAGTTTTCAGAGGCACACTTGAAAGCCAAGGTGCAGGCGAAAGACCAGTGGTTTTCTGCATACATTACCCGAATTGCAAAAGTAGAACGGGCTTACTAACGTAGCCTTTTTCAAGCCGACGAGGTCGTATGAATATAAAGCTTAAACTAGCACTGGTTCTCTACATCGCTAATGTTGTTGCAATGTTAGCCATTGGTCTGGCATTTGAATTTCGAAATGAATTCATGCCTTTCCATTCAGATGTGATTCAAACTAGCTGGCATGACCTTAGTGCCGAGGCACAAATATTATACTTGGGGATGATGCGAACCGAAGGCGCCGGCTTTCTGGCAGCTGCAAGCGCCCTGGTTATTCTCTTGAGTATACCCTTTAGAAAATTTGAAAAGTGGTCGTATTGGGCTATTACAGTTATAGGTTCAGTTGAATATTTTCCCTCGCTAATGGCCAACTATCACGTCGCATCCGTGACAAATGCTTCGCCCCCCTGGTTGCTGATGCTGACGCTTACCTTATCGTTGTTTCTAGCCTTGATATTGGCCAATATCGGCCACCGAGAAAGGCTGGTCGGGAGTGGTGCAGCACGGGAGAGTATTTAGCTGACATCCCAACTTTTCTTACCTTGGCAATAACTCGCCATAGACTTCTTCACCCTCTAATAAAGTCACTGTCACTTTGGCTTCAGATATTTCACTCACGGGAATGTCGAATAGGTTTCGATCTACAACAATCATATCGGCAAATTTACCCACCTCAATACTACCGGTACTTTGATCCAGAAAGTTTACGTAAGCTGCACCGGTGGTATAAGCCGCTATCGCCTGCTCAAGGCTAATGCGCTCGGCGACATTAAACACGGGGGAGGTCGATGTTCCAGGGTCTTGGCGTGTCATTGCTGTCTCTATACCGGGGAAGGGGTTGGCTGTATCAACTGACCAATCACTACTAAACGCTAAACGACCGCCACTTTTAGCGATTGAGGCAGTGGGGTACATCCACTGCATGCGCTCGGGGCCCATTTGAGGCGCATTAATATCAATGGTATAGGCATTTGCATAGGCCCACATAGGTTGAATGGTTGCCGTTGCATCTAGGCGGGCAAAACGCGGGATATCATCAGGATGAACCATTTGCACATGGGCTATATGATGCCTCGCATCACGCTTCCCGTTAGTCTTTTGGCTGGCTTCAATGGTGTCTAGTGCATATCGCACCGTCGCCGAACCTATGGCATGAATATGTAGTTGAAAACCTAATTTATCCAATGCGGGACCAGCCGTCATAAGCTGCTCGCGGGGCACCATCATAAGCCCTGTGGTTTCAGGCTTATCTGTATAGGGTTTTAGCATCTTGGCGGTGTGTGACTCAAGAATGCCGTCAGCCCAAAACTTAATGGTGCTAGCTTGTAGTCTGCCCCCTGAATATTGCTTGCGTGCCGCTTCTAGTGCAGAAATTTGCGCCAGCCCTTTGCTGGCGTTCCAGTGCAGTGAGGCAATCACACGTAGCTTTAACTCGCCCGCGTCATCCAACTGTCGATAGGCTGGTAAAGAAACATAAGAGTCATAGCCGGAGACCTTAACAATGGCGTCCTGAACCGCAGTAATGCCCAGACCATGCAGATAACCTTGAGCCATTTCTAAGCCCTTTTTTAATTCTTCAATATCGGGCGGGGGAAGCTTACTCATTAACAGGTTCATCCCGGAATCTTCCATTAATAAACCCGTCAATTCTCCAGTCACTTTGTCGCGACCAATTTTGCCTCCTTCTGGATCTGGGGTTTCTTTAGTAATACCCGCATAAGCTAACGCAGCGGAATTTAGCCACAAGGTGTGCGCATCAGAGTCGCCGAAGTATAGCGGCCTGGTATTGTCTATCGTATCAATCATGGAGCGATGTATAGGTTGCGCCTTTGAGAAATCATCCATACTCCAGCCAAAGCCAGAAATAACAGGAGCGTCGGGGTCATCTTTCACGCACTGAGCTATTTTATTGAGAATGGCCTCGCTGCCATCCAAATTAAAAAGAGGGCAGCCAGCGGTTTGTGCGACACCGCTGCTCACGGGATGAATATGCGCATCTTGAAAACTTGGCAGCATAAACTGACCTTTCATATCGACAATGCGTGTGCCTTTGCCCTCATAGGCTTTTGCGCCCGCATCACTGCCCACATAGCTGATCTTGCCATCTTTGATAGCCACAGCTTGGGCCCAACTCATATTCGAATCGACGGTATAAATCTTGGCATTGTGCAGGATAGTGTCGGCAACTTCAGCCAAGGTATAAAGCGGTAACGACAATGAAACGAGCAATAGAAGGGGGCGAGACAAAAGCATATTATTTTCCTAAGGGTCAGAAAAATGAGTAACGGAACCGTGGGTGGCAGAGCCTGGGATGACTCGGCGCCTTATAGTGTCTTATAGTGATGCGATTGTATGATTCTAGAACTGCCAAGTAAAATTCTCGTATATCAAGACATAGTTGAGAAAATATCAAGCACCTGGCTGGCTGTCTCTGACATTACTCTGTTGGTTGGTTAAATAGTGAACTAGTCTAGTTGCGTCTATTCAATTCCGAATTCTTTCTCAATTCCCGTGATTGTTCCGTCTTTACGCATTTCTCTGATAGCGTCGTCGAAATCACGACGTACTTCTTGTGCGACATTGCCACTATTGCTCCAGCAAACATATAGCCCGCCGTCGAGCGCGTCTTTGCCCACTTTCTTCAATTGACACCCACTGCCAGGAAAATATTTCTTGTGGTAATATTCAGCGACTAAGTAGTTTTCTAAAATAATATCAACCCGATTTTCCCATTTGATCATGTCCAGGAGTTGTTTGACTCTGCTGACCTCAAACTTAACTATCGTCCCAGAGTTCATTAGCTCACCCAAAGACTCGCTGACTGCGTACCCTCGAACAATACCGACTTTTTTTCCCGCGAGATCTTCAGGCTGAAGATCAACAGGGCCTTCGACTGAGGAGGGCACCAAAAAATGTCCGTCTCCCGACGCCATTATTTCCGTTGAGACTGAGAAGTTTTTTCTAATATCATTATTAACCCAGCAACCAAATAACCCGTTATAGTCCCCATTTCTTGTTAGGTACTCTGCTCGTTTCCAAGGCATAAAATCTATCTCCATTGTGTAGCCTTTTCTATGGAGCGCCTGTCTGGCAATTTCGCTTACAAATCCACCTTTATCGAGTTCACTACTGAAGAATGGTGGCCATTCGACGGTTGCCATTGTGATGTTTTTCGAAGCCCCCCCAGCATGACTAAAAGCTGTGAGAAGGGCTAGATAGAAATAGAGTATTGTCTTCATGGTGTGAAAATGAACCATTTAAATCGAGTTTATCTCTAGGGTCGTTGTAAACCAAAGTCCATATGATCACATTTAGTATAGACGCTTGGTAGCGAGCAGGTCATATTTAGGGCTATCAGCCTGATGTACTTAGCCTATGCTTTGGCTGTCTCCGATTTCAAGAAAATCTGAGCATTAACAACCAAGTAAAGCCTTATATTAGCCGGAAGCAATCCTCAAGACTTCAACGAATGAAGCTTAGCAACAGGTATAACGCAAGAAGCACTGTAATCCACATAGCCATACTCCCGACAGGGCGAGTGGCTGAAAGTAAGCCACTCCCCCCGTTGAATCTGCGAGAAAGGTAGTTCAAACACAGTTCAATCCATACAAGGCACTGCTGGCGGATAGCGCCATCCACTCTCCATATCGCAGCGAAAAGACTATGAATGGCCTTTGGCGCAAGTCGACGATAAATCCAGTCCGCATCCAAATTCACTGACCGCAATTCCGGAGGGTACAGTCCACGGAGGTTGAGCCAAACAAAGGCCAGCGCCGAGAAAAATAGCAACTGAGTTTGAGCTAAGACGTGCGTAGCATCGTAAGGGTTATACCCGGTATCGTAGGGAAGAAGGGAATACAGTGCTTCAGGGTAGATCCCAATAACAATACAGAGAAATGCAGCAATCGACATGGCCACCAGCATGTTGGTAGGGGGGTCTTTGGCGCGAATCCCGGAGTCGTGAGCAAAAAAAGCAAAATACGGGATTTTGATGCCTGCATGGTGAAATACGCCGGCGGAGGCGAATAATAACATTAGCCAGATACCGTCAAAGCCGTTTTCTAGAGCGGCGGACATCACCATGGACTTGCTAACGAAACCACTGAAAAGTGGAAAGGCTGAAATGGATGCCGCACCGACAATGCACAGCACTGTCGTCTTGGGCATCGTTTTGTAAAGACCGCCCAGGTCAGAGCCATTGATGCGCCCCGTCATTTTTAATACTGCTCCCATGGACATAAATAACAAACCCTTAAAAATAACGTCATTAAATGCATGAGAAACAGCCCCGTTAATCGCGAGTGCGGTACCAATACCAATGCCCACGACCATGAACCCGACTTGATTGATGAGGCTATAGGCGAGCACCCGGCGCAGGTCATTTTCGATCACTGCGAAGAAAATCGGGAAACACGTCATGGCTGCGCCGATATAGACCAGTAGTTCAGTGCCTGGGTACCCCCGAGCCAAAGCGTACACGGCCACTTTGGTAGTAAAGGCGCTCAGAAAAACGGTCCCTGTTACCGTGGCCTCAGGGTAAGCGTTCGTGAGCCAGTTATGAGCCATAGGGAAGGCGCATTTAATACCAAAAGCAATAAAGATTAACCAACCTGCAACGCTGTTGAGGCCAATGTAGCCAAATTCTAAGGTGTCATGCTCAGCAACATAAAACAGTGCGCCTACTAAAAGAATGACGCCCGATAGCACTTGAATAATAAGGTAGTGCATGCCCGCCTGATAGGAGCGCTGGGTTCTACGGGCCCAGATAAGAAAGACCGAGGTCAATGCCAACAGCTCCCAAAAAACGAACAGTGTTAGAAGATCGCCCGCAAAAACCGCACCCAAGCCGCTGCCTGCATAAAGCATCGCTGCCACTTGTTGCAGGGTGTCGCGGACATGCAGTGAGTAAATAATGGCTATCAATGCGGCGATATGGAAAACATAGGCAAACATAAGGCTTAACTTATCGACGTAGTAAGGAACAAGCTGGTATTCAAGAAAGTCGAATTGTAAATGGGCACCTGTTGGCACCATCGAAAGATGAAGTGCACTCAGTAGAGGAACCGCCAGCATGGCCACGTTGCGCAAAGTGCCGCGAGTGAACGCTGCAATCAGTGCGCCTACAAAAAAAGGAATAAAGGGAGGAACTTCAATCATCCACATTATTAGCTCCTGTTGTTATTCCCATTGCCATTTTCGATCTGTTCCTTGCACTCATTGTCGTAATAGTCCTCAGGGCGCATTAGAAATGTTCGCATCCAGGTTGCAACCTTGACCAGAATGACGCATCCAACAAAACCATAAAGTGGGTAGAACCCAAACAAGTTTTCCCAGCTATGTGAGATATGTCGATGTATAAAAAAATCCAAGATCAGTAACAGTGCACAAATTCCATAGAGAGCAATCAGAACGCGTGTTACGTTCTTTCTATTGTCAAAAAGTGCACGTTTTTTATTGGACAGCTTGTCATTTTTCATGGCTTACCCCCGAAAGCTCTAGAATGGCCGTTGACAATTCGTATAGCGGTAGTGGATAGATAAAGAGAATCACGCAGCCCAAGGCGGTGATACTCAGCGCCAGCAAAGAAAACAATGGTGCCTCTTTTACTTGAAGATCTGAAAAAGACCTTGTGTCGTCAGGTACTTTATAAGACGGCTTGCTTGAAGAAGTCATTGGAAAAAATGCGCGCACGGGTATTGGCAACAGGTAGGCGATATTGAGTAAGGAGCTGATTCCAAGTGCCGTCATTAATGCCCATTGGCCGGATTCAACCGTACCCATTAACAGGTACCATTTACTCCAGGTGCCACCCGCAGGCGGCAATCCGATGATGCAGAGGCTGGCAATAAAAAATGCACTCATGGTGATCGGCATTTGTAAACCCAGTCCACGCATTTCACTGATTTTCGATTTATGTGCCGTGATCAAAATGGCACCTGCACAAAAAAACAAGGTAATTTTACCAAATGCATGCATGGCAATATGCATCGAGCTACCAACAATACTTGAAGGCGTTGCCAACAATGCACCAATGGTGACATAGCCTAATTGACTTATGGTCGAATAGGCCAGCCTGGCTTTCAAATTGTCTTGTCGCATTGCAATAAATGAGGCAAGCAATACAGATGCACCTGCCAAATAGAGTAAAAACTGTGTGCTCGGTAGCACCGATAATAAATCGAGACCAAAGATAAATACACAGACTTTAAGTACCGTAAATACTCCTGCTTTTACCACGGCAACAGCGTGCAACAGCGCACTCACGGGCGTTGGCGCAACCATTGCGGCGGGCAACCAACGATGAAAAGGCATGATGGCTGCTTTGCCGATACCCAAGATAAACAGCACTAGAATAGTACCCGCTAGTGTTTTGTTGACGTCGGGTTGAAATATTCCACCAACTTTGAAGTCCAGTGTGCCCGCGACAAACCAGGTGCTAATGATCGCAAAAAGGAAAAAGACAATTGACGTGCCGAGTAAAACGCCTAAATAGAGTCGACCTGCCTGTTTTGCTTCTTCGGTTCCTGAATGCGTGACCAATGGATAAGTAGACAAGGTTAATATTTCGTAGAAAACGAAAAGTGTGAAGAGATTGTCTGCAAAAGCAATTCCCATCACACTGCCCATGGCGATGGCAAAACAGGCGTAAAAGCGGGTTTGATTATGTTCTTCGTGTTTACGCATGTAACCGATAGAGTAGAGCGTAGTGATTGGCCAGAGGACGCTTGCGACTAATGCGAAAATCATTCCCATAGGCTCGATTCCAAAGCTCAATTGTAACCCTGGTAGCCATTGCCACACGAGTACGCTAATGCTTTCTCCGTGCTCGAGGCCTTGATAGAGCTTGGATACAAAATAGAGAAGCACCAAGCTGGTACCAATAGATACAAACTCTCGGAGGTTCGGTTTGGATCCTGTTGTCGCGATAAGTAGCGTTGCCACGAGTGGCAAAAGGATGCTGAGCTGAAGCATAGACGTCAGGGAGAGATTCACGGGCTCAGTCCAATCAAGCTCTGGGAAGCGGCTTGCGCCACTTGAACGCTAAGCCGAGTGTCTATACCAAAATATATGTTTGATGACACCAGTAACCACACGGGAATTAAAAATGCTAATGGCGCTTCCTTGGCGATTTCCCTGCCTTGCGCCATGCCGTTCGCAGGGGGGGAGAAATAGGCAATTTCAACGATACGCCACACATAGATAATGGCCAATAGCGAAGCCACTAACATGAGCACAGCAACTGGCCACCAACCCACCTCAATCGCGGCTAACACTAAATACCACTTACTGACAAAGCCAACCGTGAGTGGCACCCCTATTAAACTCAATCCTCCCAATACAATGGCCGCCATAGTGAGGGGCATTTGACGGCCTAAACCCTGAAAGTCACTTAGGCGAACGCTGCCTGTTTGGTATATTAGTGCAGCTAAGGCCAAAAATAGAGCGCCCTTCATAAGCGCATGATTAAACAGGTGCAAGAGCGTTGCCATTAAACCCATTGTTGTGTTCATACTAATTCCAACGACCATGTACCCAATTTGCGCAATGCTCGAATAAGCAAATAGATGTTTGACATTTTGTTGGTAAATGGCTGCGATTGAGGCCACAAATATTCCTAATAACCCCAATACTAACAAGAGTGTTTGCAAAGGTAAGGCGGTGAAAGAATAGGAAAGGCCAAATACTGAAAAGGTAAAACGGATCAATAAGTAAATGGCCACTTTGGTAGAGGTGGCCGCAAAGAAGGCCGTCACAATTGAGGGTGCATAGGCGTAGGCATTGGGCAGCCAAAAGTGTAGTGGAAACAAGGCGAGTTTTAGACAAATGCCGACAAAAATAAAAGAAAAAGCGACAAATATCGTTCTTGTTTGATCAACTTCGCGCAGGCGAACTGATAAATCATTCATGTTCAGCGTGCCCGTCATTTGATACATCAGGCCGATACCAATGAGAATGAAAGTAGCTCCAATGGTGCCCATAATTAGATATTGATAGGAAGCCCAGAGCGCGCGTCTGTCTCTGCCTAGGGCGATCAGGGAATAGGCAGAGAGTGACGTTATTTCCAAAAAGACAAATACATTAAATACGTCGCCCGTTGCTACGATGCCAAGCATTCCAGCGAGAGAAAGAAGGTACAATACGTAGAAAACGTTATGGCGATCTTGGGGTATTTCTTCCTCTATGCTGGTTTGGGCTGCAAGCAAAACGACGGTGCTGATACTTGAAATAATAATTAGAAGATAGGCACTTAATTTGTCGATGCGATATTCGATTCCCCAAGGCGCGTTCCAGTCTCCTAGTTCATAAACAATCGTACCAACAGTCATCACTTGTTGAAGCAATAAGATACTTATTACGCACGTGATCAAACTCGAGATGAGTGCGAAAAACCAGGATAGGCGAGATGATGTTAAAAACAAGCAAAGCGGTGCCGCCAGTAATGGAACAATAACTTGCAAGATAACAAGATGTGTTAACATTCTTTGTTATCCTTTTTCTGGATGTCTTCTTCTTCGGCGCTTCCATAGGCCTCCTTAATGCGCACGGCTAAGGCTAGACCCAACGCTGTGGTGGCGATACACACCACGATCGCGGTGAGAATCAACACGTGGGGGAGGGGGTTCGAGTAGTGGTTTACGCCCTCCGTTAGAATGGGTGCCGTGTCGCCGTCAATTTTCGCTATGCTGATATACAATATAAAAACTGAGGTTTGAAATATGTTTAGGCCAACAATTTTCTTAATCAGATTTCCATGGGCGATAACAATGTAAAGACCGATCATCATCAGGATTACGACTATCCAATAGTTGTACAGTCCCATTAACATCAGGCTTGTCCATTCTTTCTATTTTGAAGATCTTCCAGGCGGCCAGTAAAGCTGAAAATTATAATAATCATCGTTGAGGCAACTGTGCAGCCGACTCCAAGCTCGATTAGAAGGATACCTAAGTGTTGTCCTGCAATCGGGTCGTTCAGGAAAAAGTTATAATCAAGAAAGCGGCCTCCATTCTGCAGAGAAATTAAGCCAGTAGATCCGTAGAGAAGAATACCAAAAGCAGCAAATAACTTGGTAAAAGTTTGATTGATAACTCGCCGTGCCGTACGTAAGCCAAACAGCATAGAGTAGAGCACGATGGCTGCGGAAAAGATCACGCCTGCCTGAAAGCCACCGCCAGGTCCAAAGTCACCGTGAAATTGCACGTAGAAAGCGAATAACATGATGAAGGGGAGTAGCATTTTCGTTGTAATGCGCAAACTGAGGTGTTGCTCATGCATTGAATGATTGGCGGCACCTGATGTGGCGTCCTCCCTGGCCGTAGGTGATGCCGAAATAAGTGCTAGCACACCTATGCCTGCAGTAAAAATAACCACCACCTCGCCAAGAGTATCGAATGCTCTATAGCTTGCAAGTATGGCGGTTACCATATTGACAACGCCCGTTTCTTGGAACGAGTCGTTAATGTAGCGTGGCGCAACATGCACGTGAGCGGGGGCTTCTGCGGACCCGAAATAAGGCATATCCAAAGTCCCGTAGATCAACAAACCACCAGTGACAGAAACCACAAGCAGTGCTGTCAAGGGTTTATGATAGTCACGTTTTTTGCAGTTTCCCGTCATAGTGATGGCCGTTAACATCAACAAAGTAGAAATGCATGCACCCACGGATGCTTCCGTAATTGCCACGTCAACCGCATTCATTGCGACAAAAAAACAGGCAGATAGCAGGCTATAGATTCCCGATAGCATGACCACGGCAAATAAGTCTTTCATCCAAATAATGGAGAAGGCGGTAGTAGCCAGCAGAATCAACAGAATAATGTTAACTAAGGATTCGATTGTTTGGTTCCTCCTTTGTCGATCTTTTCTTCTTTTTTGTTTCCCTTTTTATTTATGATATTTGTATCAAGTAAGGGCATAAGACCGTTATGTATTGCCGCTTTGGCCAGGGCATGGCTTGTCACCGGGCTAATAAATAGTGTCATGAGTAGAATCATTACCAGTTTAATAAAAACTATAGTCTCTGGAGATAGCAGCATTAAACCGACTAGAATCATAATGGCGGTTAAGGTGTCGGTCACGCCAGCCGCATGCATCCGCGTGTAAAAGTCAGGAAATCTTAGAATCCCCAAACCACCGGAAATGCAGAGAAAGCTGCCGATTAATAAACACAGGTCACTACTTAACCCTATTAAGTTCTCCATCATTCATTCTCCTCCTGTGATTTGTGCTGTTGGGGAGTGGAGTTTCGTGA
>ENA-OSET01002866-OSET01002866.1-sediment-metagenome-genome-assembly--contig:-NODE-2866-length-16271-cov-8.474744_pt1 | contig 16271 bp, 15 predicted proteins | sample MGYA00237882_ERZ534229 | MGnify/ENA primary metagenome ERZ534229 (study PRJEB26408, sample SAMN06266212) | sediment metagenome | isolation source: Hudson Canyon methane seep mesocosm | place... | reverse complement strand
TGCAGCAGATCCATACTCATTTAAAAAACAGAATTGAGCATTTTCATGCGATGCATGTTTCGCAATGGGTGGAACAAGACCCATGGTTCCAATACGCACAGGTTCCTTAATAACAGCTGAAAAAGCTAATATTTGATTAACTTTTAAATATAAGCGCCAATAGAATTGAATCGGTTTTAAAAAGCGTACTGTATGAAAAAGTAAGGATAGTTTTTTTATCATTATTTAAAATCATTTTAGAAAAGCTATAAGGGATATTTATATATACCCCTACTCATAACCTTGAGAAAAAACTATACTTACCCTTCCAGCAAATCAACCACATCAAAAGTTGCATGAGCCACTTCAATCAACTCCTTAAATGGAATAGGTGATTCTGCACCGCTCTCTATCGCATCCACAAAAGCAGCAGCACAAGCTACTTGACCTTTATCCTGTTTGCTCGTTTTCAACTTACTAAATCCTGGCCATCCAAACCCTGTTAACTTCCTAAAATTATCAAGCTGTAACACACGGTCTGCACAAAATACTTCTAACCGTTCTTTTGGAAAAGCCTTACTCCCATTAGCAAGATAGTGAACCGTACCAAAAGAACCATCTGCAAACCCAAGCGTAATGGTTACTTTATCATTTCGAATAGTAACACCTGCACCCATCATCATAGCCTGAACAGAAACAATCTCAGCACCTGCCAAAAACCTAAGTAAATCGATAAAATGACAACCTTCACCAATAATGCGTCCACCACCAACTTCTTTATCTTGAGTCCAGTGACCTGTAGGAATTGCCCCGGCATTGACCGTCATAATAAAAGACTTAGGTTCAGATACGCCACTCATCAATTGCTTGATTTTTTTAACATGTGGAGAGAAACGACGATTAAAGCCAACCATTACTAAGGGCGCGCCATTACTTCCAGCCTCCTCATAAGCCTCTGTAATTTTATTCAACTCTTCTCGTTTTAAAGCCAAAGGCTTCTCAACAAAAACATGTTTCCCCGCGTTTAAAGCCTTACAGACAAATTGGGCATGATTATTATGCCGAGTTGTTATTACGACAGTGTTAATATCTATATCATCTATAATTGCTTGGCTATCCGTTGTCGCAGAAGCAAAATCAAACTTCTTACCAGCATGAACACTACTAATACCAGCACTGGAAGCAACAGACATTAACTCAGCATCCGCTTTTTTGAACGCAGGAATCAAAACAGCCGTTGCATAATTTCCTGAACCTATGAAACCTACTGCTGCTTTAGTTGTTTTAACTGACTTACGCTCAACTGTTGCTAACTGGATAGTCCGGGACTGCAAATCAGCATTTGATTTTTCTGTAGGTTCAGGGAATTGCAAAATAATCCCCAAAGATGGCGCTTTCCCACCCACTAGCTCATAAGCCTCGACAGCTCTTTCCAATGCAAAGCGATGTGAAACCAAACACTCTGTATTTAGCTTACCATCAGCAATCATATCCAGCACTGCTTCAAAGTTACGCTGTTCAGTCCAGCGTACAAAAGCTAATGGGTAATCCTTACCAGCCTCTTCATACTCAGGATCATAACGCCCAGGGCCATAAGAACAAGACACCTGAAATGACAACTCCTTCTCATAAAAATCAGCACGTGACAATTCAAGCCCTACCACACCGACTAAAACTATACGTCCGCGCTTTCTACACATATGCGCAGCCTGACGAACAATTTCATTACTTTTTGCCGAGGCAGTGATGATTACAGCATCAACGCCTCGCCCACGAGAATATTGCTCAGCAATGCTAATAGGGTCTTCACCCTTGGATAAATCAACAGTTTCAGCACCTAGATTTTTTGCCAGCTCAACCTTCTCAGAATCCAGATCAATCCCAATAACCCTACAACCTTGCGCTTTTAATAACTGCACCGTCACCAGACCAATCAAGCCTAAGCCCGTGACGACAATAGTTTCCCCTAAAGTAGGTTTAACCAAACGTATTCCTTGTAAAGCAATTGCCCCCAATACAGTGAAAGCTGCTGCCTCATCAGTCACACAATCAGGAATAGCCATACACAGATTTTCTGGTACACAAACCACTTCCGCATGCTTACCATTAGAAGCAACACGATCACCCTCTTTAAATTGAGTTACACCTGCGCCAATTTCTAACACTGTGCCTACATTGCAATATCCCATAGGCAATGCTTGATCAAGCTTATTACGTACTGTCTCAATCGTAGGTACCAAGCCATCCGTCTTAACCTTATCTAAAACCATTTTGACTTTATCTGGCTGCTGTCTCGCTTTATCAATCAAATTAGCCTTACCAAAATCAACCAACATTTTCTCAGTACCAGCCGAGACCAATGTTTGACTTGTTCTAATCAGAACATGCCCAGGCAAAACACGTGGGCAAGGAATATCTTCCAGGAGTGTTTCACCTGACTTTAAATTTTGTAGAATTTGTTTCATAAAGTATGTATTAAACGTTTTAAATTAAAATTTATTTAGATCAATCGTATATTTTCTTCATTTCAGAGGCATAAACCAACTACACCGCCATTCCGGCATGAACTGCCGGGATCCAATCTCCAGGGATGGGAGCAGCACGAAAAACCATTATCACTCACCACAACAAAGCAAGCACCAGAAAACAATCATCCCTGAAGCTTAGATCTCGGCAATCCCTGCCAAGATGACGAGCAGAAGACAAAAAAACCAAACACTACAAATCATCTTCCAAATGAAACGCATATTTCGCAGCAGAAGACAGGCTGCTTTTATCGATACTCTCTGGCAAACAGTAATAATGCTGATCCACACTTGCATCTGAAGTATAAAAAGCAACCAACACTTTTCTAATCTTTCCCGTTGTCCTTCCTCCTTTATGAAAACCACTGGTATCACTAATAATGACTGTCCCTTCTTCCCCCATGCACATTTTTAAAGCCGCATCATCCGCTGACACTATTTCGGTAATATCCTGTTCATTAGCACCAACCCCCCTAGGTGGATTAACAGGATTTATATGAGCAAACTTTCCGCCGGCTTGTGTACCAGATAAATAAAAGAAACAACCGTTAGCATCATCTACATCAATTAAATACAAAAAAACTTTAATGATTTTTATATCCTCATGATCCCTATGCCATTGTTCGGTTGAGTATATAAAATCATCATCAGTAGCAGGTATGTTATACCAAGCATCAATATAATGAAGCCTAGAAAACTTCTCAGCATACGAATTAACTATTGCTAACACTTCATCACTAAGAAAAAAGGCAATAAATGAATCTGGTATAACCTTACCTTTTACATTTCGCCCGAGCCCTCTAATCTTAGGCGGTCTAACCTCATTTTTATCTGTCTCCCTACTCAAATTAGGTCTAATTAATTCATCAGCATCCTCGACCAGTTTAGTAAATATATTTTCTTTGCTAGAAATATTTTGAATACTTAATACAGCAATACCATCGTTTTTTATTGTTGAAACGATTTGTTGCTGATCATTAGTTAAGACTGGAATATTTTCTTTAAATGCCCTCGTCGCTTTTCGGTTAACGTAATCGTAATATCTTGAATGAAAAACAACCTGATAAAAAGCATCACCAAATAAAGACAAAAGCGGTATCTGAGTAAAAACAAGCCGTATAAGCTGACGACAATTTTTGCGCCGTAATAAAATTATCGTTACCCGTAAATTAAGCCATTGTTTACGTATTAATTTTTCACAGGAAGCTAAGTTTATTTCTTTATTTAAATTCATTATAGCCACCTATTTAATTAACTAGACATACAGTCTACTACACCTTTCTCGCTATCCCCACAATCAAATAACGCTATAAACTAACTATTACTCACACAACAAATCAAACAATCATCCCTGAAGCTTAATTGTCAATAATGGCTTCAACCAACCGCTCACCATTCTCTTCCCAAGTAGTACCAAAACCATGCAAGCGCTCACGCCCTTTTTCTTGTAATTCAGTTTGTATATTGTTGTCGCCCGTTAATTGCATCAATGCATTAAATAAGGAATCAACATTCCACGGGTCAAAATATAAAGCAGCATCCCCACATATTGCCTTGGCAAAATCTAAATCACTGGTCAATACTGGACAAGAAAAACTCATTGCTTCTAAATAGGTTCCACTAAATGATTCCAGTGTTGTTGGCATAACTAAAGCGTCAACATGCGAAAAATAAGTCGGCAACTCTGCTTGTGCCAACGGCCCCACATTAATAATATAATCACCAAGTTCCAAGTGCTTAATATCTGACAGTAATTTTTTCGCTAAGGGATGTTGCGACTCCTCTATCGTGAGATACAAACAAACATTGACTAACTGATCACGATATTTATCAAACAACTCAATCAGTAATTCAATATTTTTATGCGGATAATAACGCGTCAAATAAAACAGCTTAAACTTTGTTGCTTGTTGGTTAATTAATTCAGGTGCATCTGGGCTCACGGATGCATCTTTAACCTCTACAGAAACCGCATTGGGCAAAATAACGGTTTTTCCTTTATAAGCGAACATGTCAACTATCCGTTTTGCAGCCACCTCTGTCTGCAAAAAAAGCGTATCCGTATTTTTCAAATCTTTAGCAAATCGTCGCTGCTGAAACCACTTAACCAGCTTCTTTTTACGTGTTTCTCTCTCATAGAACTTGACTGGGTAAAAAAGATGTGGGTCATGACAAAGAAGAAACTGTTTTGCACCTCTATATTCCACGCCTCGGTTACCTAAACAGATCACCAAGTCTGGTTTAAATTGGCTAATTTGTTTTTCTAAAAAAGAAAAGTCATAACAAAATCGAGTGATTAAGTTTTTTTGTTTTTTAAATAAATGAACTTCCGTTTTTTCAGGATTAACAATACTTTTTTCATAACCTAAATCTGCAGGCATAAAGATCTGATACTCAACATCAGTCAATTTCTGCTGCAAACTTAAAATTAAATTTCTACCGACGGATATACCTCCACCAGCTGATAAGGCGTGGGCTACTATGGTTATTTTTTGCATGGATAATATTCAGTAAAAGGATTTATAGAAACTAGATTTCAAGCACGCCTGCTTTTCGTAACCAGCCAATTCGTATCGCAAAACGATCTATCAAAGGCGCTTTTTTACCATCTTTTCGCAAAGGTCTGTGCCACCTTAAAACTTGTAGTTTTTCAGCCAATTTATCTCGCTTAACCGTAGGTCGCAACAATAAATCAGTGATATGTTTTGCAGTAGTTTCTCTTTGAAAATTATGTTTGAACTGTTGATAACTTGCCTGCTTCATTTTACTAAGGCCTTCTGAGTGGCCTAAAAAATAAGCAAAGCAATCCATCATTTGTTTTTCCCAATCATCCAACTGGCAAATAAAGCCGTGTTGCCCGCTGGTAATTAGCCAGCGCATCGCACCTTTGCCATCACTCGCCAAAGGAACAACACCATAACTCATAGCTTCCAGCATAGTCATTGGACAACCTTCTGCCTTAGATGGCAAGAGTAAAACATCAGCATTTTTCAATGTCTTTAAAAACTCCTCATGCCCCACCCGGCCATGAAATTCTATAAAATTGTAATCCCTTAGTTTTTGTTTTATTTTTTCTGGCACATCACCAAACCAATCAAGTTTAATATCATGCCAAGAGTCTTTATATTGTGACAAAGCTTGTTCTATTAATGTGCCCCCTTTGTTTTTGCTATACCCGCCTGCAAATACAATATTTAATTGCTCATTTTCACTCAAATAGCTTTCTTTTTCACCTGGGTCAACAACTCCGTTATATACAATTGGACATTTAATAACAGGCACATCAAACTTACTTACAAACACGGCTTGCATATCGCTGGAAATAGTTACTACGTGATCTGTCCATTGATGCTGAAAACAGGCTAAACTGGCAACAGAGGTTCTGCCCATGTGTCCTACTGAAATAAATGGGCAACTAATCGCTGGTGCAATATTTTGTAATAAAGCATTATCATTATTAATTACTCCATTTATATGCTGATCTTTTACATAAGCAATTAACTGCTTTGTACGCTCTAAGGGCTCATCAAATTGACTAGCTTTCACATGTTTAATGCCATATTGGTTTAACCATGAACAGTCAACTGGTTCAGGTGAGCAAAAATGTATTCGATGCCCCTGTTCTATTAATGCTTCACACAGCTCTCTAACATAAGCATTGATGCCTGACCCCTTATCTGGTGGGCTTGATGAACCAACAAGCAAATTCATATCCTTTTCTCCATGTTATTCCTGTAACTAACTTATTAATTTCTTAGTGCCTGATTTTTTTCGTTCATCTTGTAAGCGTTTAATCACTCCAATAGCAGCCCCAGCCCAAAGCCATGTTTGTTCAAAATAAGGGGCATTAAGTGATAACTGTGCAACAAATGATGTCACTGCACCAATGAATATCATAATAGCGACTTCATCCAACTTACCTTTCATGAACATTCGAGATAATGTTATTAAAGGCTTCATAAAAATAGCCACCCAAGCTATTATCGCCAATAACCCACCCTGCAAATAAAACGCTGTCGGCGTAAAGTGAGGAAGATTCCCAGTTTTCTTTAAAAAATCACCTTCGCCCTTCGGTAACCAAAACTCAGGATTTAACAAATTTTCAAACATATATTGAGCAGAATATAAGCGACCATAAAGCGTGTTATAACGTTGTTGAGTAAAGCGCTGAGTTATCTCCTGAGAGGATTCCATAACTTGATCAAAAGCGACTGCAACCAATATTAAGACAACAATGGGTAGCACGATCACTTTTTTTCTTCCTAACTGAGGGAAACGAAGCGGTGCGATCAATGATAAAAAAATAATATTTGCCATCAACAAAGTACCACTGCGTGTTTGTAACTTTGCTAATACAAAAACTGCACACACAGTAAAAAACAAAGCCAATCCCCCAGACATTTTTTTAAACCTTAAGGCCAATACTAAAGCAGGCATAAAAACATAAAAAATCTGAAAGTTTTGATCTACCGTAACAGATGGCCTGACAACAACGTTCCCCTGGTAATTACCAACATCGTTTACAATGGGTAATAATGATGGCACTAGTTTTAATATGGCTATAGTACAAACCATGACATAAAGCCCACCGACCACTAAAAAAAGTTTAACAAAATTATTTTCATCGCTATTCCAACGCCCTGCTGCTATACCAATAAAAAATGCAATAAAGGCAGTCCCTATCTTGAAAAATAAAAAGAAATTATTTCCTGGAATAATCATGATTCCAATAAAAAAACCCAATATAGCAATGAATCCCCATATCAAAGCAGGCATTGGAGGAATAGCAGGGGTAATGCCACCCCGAATTATCATTATCACTAACCATAATGGTAATAATGCGTTTATAGGGAAAGCGATACCTGCTAAATTCCTTCCAAAATAAGTTATTAGAGAATCCATTACAACGATGGCAAATAAAACCAACCAGCCCGTCCTTTGTACTGAATCATTTTTACTGATATTAGACAATGAAAATATACCTTTCTTATTTTTTATCTGCCGTAGCAGCTATATTAATTGCAGAAATAATGTTACTTACCATTGCTGCACGATTATATTGTTCTCGAACTTGCTGTTGTGCTTTTTGTCCCATCTCTTTTGCATGTTGAGTATCTTGAGAAAGCTTGTTTATTGACTCTGCCAGTTCATCTACTGAACCAGTTTTTAACAAAACACCGGTTTTATTATTTTCAACTAAATCATATTCTGTTCCATCAGCTTGAAACACAATAACGGGCAAGCCATATGCCATGGCTTCTGAAATCACCATTCCTCCCCGACCTGGCAATACAAAAACATCAGCTGCTCGATAGTATGTTGCTAACTCTGCACTTACTCTTCCTGGGAGATAAACATTATTTATATTATTACTTTCCACTTCTTTCTTTATCTCTTGCAGGTATTCGCCATCACCTACAATTACAACATTGAATTGTAAGCGATCTAATTTCTCAGCGGCCTTAACTAATATACCCAATCGTTTATTATCATCAATTGCCCCGACATAGAGCGCAGTATATCTATCAGGCAAACCCAACTGTTCACGTGCTTCTTCAGTTGTTAGTTTTAATTGTGAAGACCGCTCTAAATGATAGTCGGTATCACTCACGTTAGTAGCAACCACTATATGTTCAGCTGATCGCCCCAGCTTTTTTAATACTGTTTTTCCATAGCTTGAATAAGCTATAAAACAATCAAAAGGTTTATGCAAAAGAGATTTAACTTTTGCTTTAATTGATTGCGGATCTATTTTTTCACCAGGCAAACCACCTAGTGACCAGTGGATTAACTTAACAGCGGGGTGCTGCCATTTATAAATAATCGCTTTCAGGTAACTTAATAAATTGCTTTCCCCTTCGCATATAATTACGTCAGGCTCAAACTCATTTAGTGCTTGTTGTAAGTTAATGTGGCTGACAAATATACGTCGTCCCACCTGAATAAACTTTGTAGGCAATTTCACAACATCTATTCCAGTAAGATCTTGTGTGCTTTTAACCTTACTATTAGGAATATCATCGCCAATAAACACACGAAGCGTAATATTTTCATTTTCAGAAATTTTTTGAAAGAGTCCTTTTCTATATCCAGTACATACTCGCTGAAGAATTGCTACTCTACAAACATCTTGTACTTGTAGTTTTTGCACTGGCTGACTCATATATTTACTTCCTTCCATGCTGCCAAATCTTTACTTATTAACTTTTCTAACAACTCAACATCTTGTTTATAAAAATCATGTAATTCACTCCGAAAGCCTGAGGTTAATCGTTTTGCTTTTTGTTCTTTTGCATTAAGCTTTTGTAAATATTTCATTAACCCTAGGCGTTCTATACCAAGCATTTTTTTTATCTGCTTCAAGCTATTAACTATTTTTTGTGGTGGGCGTTGAGTAAATTTAGCCAGTCCTTCATTTACATTTGATTTTCTAGCATTAACTTTTGAAAACTCTGTTCGCCCTAAATCTGGTACGGACAAAAACTCACATATTTGTTGATACGTTTTGACAGTATCTTTTTTAAAATCATCAAATAGTATTATTTTAAGCTGGTCTGAGGGAAATATATTGAATAGCCGTTCTATTTGCTGTCCCATTAAAAACAAATCACCATATTGAAGAAAAGCGGGTTCTCTACACTTTTCTGGAATATGTTCCCCTTGTTTTCTTAACTTCTGCAGCCCCCAAGCTGTTTCAAAATCTTGCTCATTTTCATCTAATGTCCAAAGCAATTGAGCATGCATTGACTGCACCAATTCTACCGGATTCCTAAGCATAACAATTATTCGTGCTGCCGGATTAAATTTCAAAATATTGTTTAGAGCATCTTTAGAGTACAAATAATAGACTGACGCTTCTCCAATCGCTGTATTCTGAGCAGTAGCATTATTAAATAACGCTAGATAATCATTCAACTCTGGCAAGTTTTTTTTGTACATTGGAAAATCATCGGCAAAAAAATGCGGCTCTTTTGGATGAGACATAAATACAGATGGGTTCCCCCCCAAATATTCACTCATTGCAGTTGTGCCTGATTTTGGGACCCCTACGATAAAAAAATTAGGTTTATTCATTACTTTTAACTCATTACCGTTGGGTTTATTCCAACTTTTTTACGGGTATAAATATACATAAAAAAGTTCCATGTAAAGATAGATAATGCTGTTGCATATGCAGCTCCGTTGATTCCAAACATTGGAATCAGGTAATAATTTGCTACAACATTTACAAGTGCACTTATGATTAAAATTAAATTGGCTTGGTTCTGATGACCTGTCATTATCATTATAAATCCAACTGAACCTGCTAGAGCTGAAAATAGTTGGGCTCCGGCAAGATAAATCAAGGCTTCTGACCCAGAAGTAAATTGTGTACCAAATAATGATAATATTTGCTCACTCCATTGCATCAGTACAATGCAAATAGGCAACGAGGTAAAAAAAGTTAATCTAGCCGCCAAGGTAACAATCTTTTGAAGTTCAGCTTTCTTTCCTTCCGCATATAGCTGTGAAATCATTGGGGCAGCAATTGAGTTAACTGCCGTTAATACAAAAGTGACCAGTCCAGCTGTTTTTGTTACAGCTGCATATATCCCAACTTTATCTTGGTTAAAAAAGTAACCAATCATTAGTATATCTGCCTGAGATAAAATAACATTGAACCCAGTATTTAATAATAAGGGTAAAGAGACAAATAACCATTGCTTAGTGTCAAAACTATCTTTGACATTAGTTTTAATTTTATTCGTTTGTTTTTTTACAATAAATGCAAAAACAAAAATGATTAATAACCCCGATATCACATTAGCCATTATGGCTATTTCTGCAAGATTTTCTTGGGTATATAAATATGCAATAGTTACTGTTCCCGCTATTAATAATGGTCGCAATATCACTTGATAAAACTGTGATATTAAAACTTTATTTAAACTTTGTAATAGACTCCCTTTAAGCCTAATCACTGCATTTATAGGCAATAACAAAAGTGCAAGAACATATAATTGATAAATTCCATTTGCTATTTTAGCTTGTTCCATATGTAAATACAGACTTATGACTGAAATAACAATTAACCCTGAAAAAAGTACTATTTGTTGGCTGCGTTTAATGTAGCCAAATACATAAGCATAATTTTTTTTACCAATATATTGTGGAATAAACCGAAGGGTCGCTGTATCAAACCCTAAAATAACAGGCAATACCAAGAAATTAACACAGGTAATAACATAAATATATGCCCCATACCCTGAGGCATTTAATATACGTGCGAGTAAAAGTTGCAACCCAAATGCCACCCCGGCTCCAGCAATTTTTATCATAAAAGAACCCGATGCAATTCGTACTAATTTTGCTCCTAACCCTTTTCCATTAAACCTATCTATTAGTCGAGATATCACTGTTTCATCCTTGTATTAATGCTCTTTTAAACAACTTAGCATTTGTTTCCTTACTTGTTCAAGCGCTTGGCTGCTACTTGGGTAATTGTTTATCATCCCTTGTTTCATATTCATTAACTCTCTCGGAAAACAGTCCATGTTTTCTGTTTTGGTTAATAGTTTATAATCTTCCACCCCTTCTCTAAAAGCCTCCCATCTCCTGCTGCTTACGGGCTTTTCTTCACTTTCATAAACTACTGCCCAATCCGCTCTAACTCCATCAAAATCATCCCATGCTGAGGAGCCTTGTGTATCGCTATACGACCAAAAGCCAATGCCTGACGAGCCTATATTCCAAGCCTTCCATGCTAACCTTCTATAGTTTTTAAAAGGTGACGACTGCTTAACAGGTGCCTTTGGGTTATCGTAAACCCACCATGGCGTTTCCATTTCAGAAAAAAATCGATTACCTTTTTGTTGGGCAAAAGCAAGTGATGGTTGCCAAATATCAATAAGAGGTTCCAATATTTTAAGGTCTCTATATGTTGCATACCCTCTGCGAGATTGTGATGGATTTGCATAAACTCTAATGTCTGGGTTTGCTTGTTTTATCCATTTTGCAATTTTGATCAAAAAGTCTAACTTTTTACTATGTGCTTCATCGACAGGATAAAGAGCCCATTCACTATTATGAAATCCCTGTTGTGTCATATATGTATTTAATTTATTTAACCAGTTTTTAAGTATTTCAAACTTTCGTTGTTCAGTTAAATTTTTATCGTTAAACATCCATGCTGGTCGAGAGCCTGGCCCCCAGCCAACAATCAATAATATTTGACCATTCCCTTTAAATAGGTCTAAATCTTTTTTTAGTCGTATTGCCGCGCCAATATTCCAATTACCATCTACATTTGGCTGAGGTATATGCTGAGGGGGAACAACAAAAACATTTATTCCATGTTCCAGAAGGTCTTCCATCGTTTTTTTTCTATTTTTCCATATAGGTAAATTACTGGTATATGACCAGTTAATTGCCGCGGGTTCATTTATTACTATGGCTTTATTAACAACATCAATAGTTAGAGGTATTGAATAAGGTGCTTGTAAATTGTCTGAAGATACTAAAATATTCGCTTGATAATTTGTTTCTTGTAATTGTTCTAAGTCAATTGTTAACCAGATATAACTTACTTTATTTGCTTCAATTTTGAACGTCTCATTTTGTTTAATTGGTAGTATAGGATCAAACACCAACACACCACTTGCCGTTAGAATACTTTTAACAATTCCTATTTTTATAGCTTGAGCATTTATTTCTTGGTTTGAAGAAATGGTAACATTATATTCTCCATCATTTTCTGCATTAAACACACCAAGTACAGCTGATTCTTTCTCATTTTTAACACCTATTATTTTTATCTCTGTAAGTGCTAAATTACTTTTTACAACTGGAGGTTTCCCTGATAAATCACCCCAAGGATCATCTTGCCAGATTATTGATTTAGACAGGTTAGCTACACCATTATTTTCAAAATTTGAGGCAATTTCCGAGTCTTCTAAAAGAGCAGTTTTTAACCTGTTAGTACTGTCTTTGATTATCTGGTTTGTGGGAATTAAGTTTTCTTGTACAAAACCATCAACGCCCTTGCCTGGTATCCACTCAATCTCATCAATAAATATATTGGTTCCATCTGCATGTACTACTATCTCTAATTCATCATAAGCACCATATACATTTATATTAATCCAATGGTTTTTACGATCCTCCCATTCATCAGTCTGCCCATGATATTCACCCACGTGTATATACTGATTTGATGGAGTTTTAGAATACACATCAACTCGCTTTAAACCTTTTACTCCTGCATAAAGACCTTTAGCTGTATGTATTTTTAATACACCATTATTATTTTTAGCCTCAATTTTTGCACTAATTTTTACTGGCGTTCTTTTATGCCAGCCTACACAGCCTTTTTTTGACCAAATAGGAAACCTAAGTATTTCTGTATCAGTTAGCTGTTGAATATCATTTTCATCTGTAGATAAAGAATAATTAGGCTGAGGGGATAATTTACTTATTGAGATTAACAGCTCTTTTACATCACCGGTATTAGTCATTAATTGTTTACTTTCTGCTACGGCAAAAAATAATACAAAAATGATGCTACCTTTAATAAACTTAGTGTATGTCATCTTTATGTTTGTCTATAGAGTCAATAGAACCAGACTCCAAATCAATAGGGTCAAATCAATAGGGTCAGACTCGATTGATTCTATGCCTCTGTTTTTTGTAGTGCGAGTACTACTGGAGCCATTTTTATGGCTTCTCGGCGTGTACCAAAGACTGTTAGTATTTTTTTCATTTGTTTATTTGGTTTTTAACTTTTATTTTTAATGACTACAGTTAATGTCTCTATGTTTATATTAAGTTTTGTCTTTTATTTTTATTTACCACAGTGGCCGTCCCTGTGTTCTGGTTTCCGGCAATCCTTGCTGGTATCCAGTGAACCTAGTGTGCTGCATATGGCGGAAGCTTATGGGTAATCAGGAAACAATATGACAAAGACCATGAGAACTAGCACCGTATATCCCCATCATTCCTCTGTTGTCAGAACACTAGCCTTTAATTTGTTTAAGGGCTAACTTATGTATAACTGATGAAATAAGTGTTTGATAAGGCATTCCTTGCTCTAGTGCTATAGCTTTTATTCTTTCTATATCCTCTTCAAACAACCTAATATTCAAAGATTTTTTCCTGGTTTTTTTTTCAATCGTATTAATTGCAGCTCCTTTAAAAAAGGCTTTCTTCTCTGCTAATTCATTTTCAGGTAAAGGATGATATTTACCACTATCAACATCGTCCTCAAGCTTTTTAAAGAGCTCTAACTCTTCTGCAGAATAAATGTCTGATTTTTTCATTATTCAACCTCTTAAATAAAATTTAGTATGCTTTCTACTTGGATAGATAGTTTTAAAAAAAATTTCATTACCATTACTAACAAAAGGCACAATATAAACATAATCACTAATATTCAAAACCAAACACTCCTGATTATCATGCGTTGGGCTTGGAATTACATCAAGAAGTCTTTCATTTTTTAAAGCATATACAACATCTTCAAAAGATATTTTTCTTTCACTATTTTTTAAAATGTTATTTTTTTCTTCATCCCATTGATAAGTTATTTTATCCATACTTACCGCCTAAAAATGAAAATCAGTATCTACAGTGTATACAACAAAAAGTAAAATTACTACTCCTCACAATAACACGCTAAGAGTGATTTAGAGACGAGAAAAAATAAAATAACACCACACAGCCATTCCTGCATGGACTGCCGAAATCCCAGCACCCAGAGATGCTCCCCTGAAAACAACTAACCAGTATTCCTTAAAGTTTCTGCTGTACAAACATCCCTGAAACCTGGATCTCGGCAATCCCTGCCGAGATGACGAGCAAAAAAACACACTGTTATTCCGACATAGATTATCCTTGAGCCATCCTGCTCAAGGCACTTCGGGTAACAGCAATACTCACTGCACCGTCATCCGGCATGGACTGCCGGAATCCAGTATCCAGGGAAGGGAATAACATAGGCATTACAGTAACTCTTGCCACAAATCTAGCCAAGCGCTATTTCCCTTTTCAATCAACCCTATTTTAGAACACCGATCCCAAGACTTAATTTGTTTCTCCCTCGATATGGCACTATCCATACTATGATGCATTTCATACCACACCAAATCATGAATACCATAGCGCTTAGTAAAACCTGCAGCCAAATTATCACGATGTTGAAATACTCTCTTGATCAAATCAGAAGTTACTCCTACATATAGAGTACCATTTCGTCTGCTCGCTAAAATATAAACGTAAGGTTGTTTGCCCATATTCCGAGTACCTTTTACCAAACCCCAAAGTCAAACATCCCTGAATCATTCCCCTGAACCAATGCAACCAATGGGGTCAGACTCGATTGATGATCATTCATTTTGCTTTTGTCATTGCTATATTTGGGCTTTCTGGGTTAACCATTATGCTTCTTGTTGCTGGATGAATAACTACATCCAGGTCTTCCATGGGAATTGCACCTAAAAGCACCTCATCACCCAAAATCATTACCCCAACAAAAGCCGTGCGGTTAGAAAAATTAACTTTAACAGGCCCTGCATACGGTATTAATTGGCGGCTACCGTCTGCTAATGTCACTTCTCTTTCTTCTAAAGGTGTTAATTTTAATTGCAATGCCAAGTGTTTTGGAATGCATAAATGCAATGCTCCTGAATCAACTAATGCATTAATTTTAATTGAGTTCAACAGGGGCTCAACAGGATTGGACAACTTAATTTCCGCATAAACTAAACCCATAGATATACTCCTATAATTTCCAAAACCAATGTGAAACTAGTGGGGTCAGACTCGATTGGTGCTGTAGAGACAAACCATGTGCTTTCCACCTTTTCCTCATCATCCACCACCCCCACTTGAAAATTCTAAATCAGTTTGCTGTATTTTGTTTATAATTTTTTCACACGCTTTACCATCCCCATAAGGATTGTGTGCTTTTGACATGCGTGTGTAAAGGTCTTTGTCTGTTAATACGCTTTCTACGCCTTTGACGATTTTTTCTTTGTCTGTTCCGACTAATAATACGGTACCCGCTTATACGGCTTCTGAAACCAAAGGGGTCAGACTCGATTGATTACATGTCTTCTGCTGTTTGTAGTGCAAGCACTACGGGGGCCATTTTCATGGCTTCTGGGCGTGTACCGAAGACTGTTAGTATTTTTTTCATTTGTTTGGTTTTTGTTTTTTTATTTTTAATGCCTACAGTTAATGTCTCTGTGTTCTGGTTTCCGGTAACACCTGCTTTATTTCAGGTAGGGTGGGTAAACGGCTTTTCGTTTGGCCACCTTTATATTTTATGTTGGTGGGCAGAAAAGCGTTGCCCACCCTACAAGGCTGCATATCCATATAGATAAGGTTTTAAATAGTATTAAAACAGGTTTACCCCCCTATCTAATATTTATACATGGCTCTATACAAGCCACAGGTTTATAAAAAATCAGTAAATTATTGATTATTTCTTATCGGTAGGAGGGACCTATTGGCCGTGATCGGAATAAGATCAAGAGCAATCGCGGCCAATAGGCCCCTCCTACATTTATCTACTGTTAAGACATTGATGGCATATGACTTTTTAAGCTGTAGTTGATTAATAGCCATGTATTTAATATTACTGCTTATAGGCTTATAGTAACGCCCTTATTTTACAAACATATCTGCTAATTTCAAGACCGTTACAATAAGCGCTATCATTCCTATTGACCATCTCATATTGGTATTAATAGCTTGGCTTATTTTTAATTCTATATTTTTTTCGAAGCTATC
>ENA-OSET01002865-OSET01002865.1-sediment-metagenome-genome-assembly--contig:-NODE-2865-length-16272-cov-51.055449_pt1 | contig 16272 bp, 15 predicted proteins | sample MGYA00237882_ERZ534229 | MGnify/ENA primary metagenome ERZ534229 (study PRJEB26408, sample SAMN06266212) | sediment metagenome | isolation source: Hudson Canyon methane seep mesocosm | place... | reverse complement strand
TCCTTAGCTCAGCTGGTAGAGCACCGCACTTTTAATGCGATTGTCGCGAGTTCGAATCTCGCAGGACCCACCACTAACTATTCATTAAGAATAAAGACTTAGAAAGGATTTTAAGTTTCAGTAACTGTGTACTAAACAGGCGACTACAGTAATAACTACAGTAGTTTTGTTTATTTCTCTTCAAGAGGAAACACGGCATGCTAAATTTTCATATCCGAAAAGTAACACTCCAAAATGGCGATACCCGTTATCGCACCATTATTACCAAATCTGGTAAAAGTACAAAATCAAAAACCTTTAGACGTAAATTCGATGCTAAAACATGGGGAAGTCGTACCGTTTTAGAATCTCAAGAGAATGAAGCCAAGGGAATTAAACTTTGCACAATTACATTTAGTCGTTTGGCTGATGATTATATGCATTGGTGGACTGGCAAAGACCATGATCGAGTTAGACTTGTTCTATGGTGGGAAAATCAATTAGGTAAAACTCTTTTATCTGAAATCACTCCCGAACTTATTCGCGAAAAACTCAAAGTTAAAAAATCAAAGGCTCCCGCTACTTATAATAAATATTTGGCTGTTATTTCTTCAATTCTCGATTATGCTACCTTACAGCAGGAAGAGGGTGATATTACAGAGCAGTATATAGAAGAAAATCCTTGTAAGCGTGTTCGTTCACTTAAAGTAAGTAATAAACGTGTCCGTTATTTATCTGATGAAGAAAAGCCTCGCTTATTAAAATCTGCAAAAGCAATTGGTGGTAAGTTTTATCTAAAAGTCTTAATGGCTTTAACCACTGGGATGCGCAAGGGTGAACTAGAAAATCTACGTTGGGTTGATATAGATTTCGAGAGAGGTTTGGCTTTGTTACATGATACTAAAAATGGTACGACACGCCACACGCCAATACCTGATGTTATTATGGGAGAGGTAAGAAGGTATCGTGAAATTGGTACTGGCTTATTATTTCCATCGATCGTGAATCATGAAAAACCATTTGATTATGCAAAACAGTGGGCTAAATGTCTTAAAGCGGCAAATATCCAAGATTTCAGGTGGCATGATATGCGTCACGATACAGCAAGTACCTTAGCGCGAGACGGTAAAACATTAAAAGAAATAGCTGAAGTTTTGGGGCATAAATCGCTAGCTAGTACTGATCGCTATACCCATTTATGCACAGAACATAAAAGCCAATTGCTTAATGATACTATGAATAAATCGATTAGCTTGTAACCCTAATGTAATGGAGTACCTATGGATAAAAGTACAATAATCGAATTAGCTGAACAAGAGGTGTTTGATGCTAATCAATATGACTCAAACCCGTCCGAACGTGGTTTTACATCATTATTCAGTAACGTTGTCCCATTAAGAATTAAGGATATTCAAACCGCAATAAGCTATTACACACCTCTTTCCGAAGATAAGATTGAACAGCGATATAGTATTCATTTTTGGGAGGAGTGTGCAATAGGTGTTTATGATAGATTATTTGGTGATTTAAGCGAATATTTATTTCGGTCAATAGATGAGCAAGAACTAGCTAGAAGAGAAATAAGCAATGTGGACCTATTTTTAAATGAGGGAAAGTGTTTTTTGCTGCAATCCCCAGAATTCCAATGCTTTGAGCAAATAACGCCTATGTATGAGAAACTTATTACAGGAACATGGCCAGATTTTTTTATAGCCGAAGAGCTGGAAGCTTTTGAGTTATCTTATCAGGAAAATAGCCAAATAACTGAAAGATCATTAGCCGAGTTAATGAGCAAATATAAAGGCAAAGAAATGCATATGCCTACTTTTATAGAGTGGGTTGAAGCTACGCAAAATAGGGGGCTAAAATATACAGATTACTTTAATCTTCATTGGGTTGCTGCAATGGAGGTACAAGCTTTAATCTGGTATAAGGTGGCTCTAACAAATATTTCAAAAAATGGGAGGCCTTGTTTCGATCCTAAAATAGAAGTAAATAGCCCCACAGAAAACAGAGTCAAAAACATAACAATGAAAACATTAAGGAGGTCTAATGGTGGCTATGAAGCAATTACTTTAAGTTTTACTGCTTTTGTTCATGAATTTAGCCGAAAACCTCAATATGGCGAGCTAATGCTTTTCATGATGGAATTTCCCCCAGATGGATTTATTGTTAGCGGCAAAAAAAGTGGAAAAAAAGTGAGCGAATTGACTATTGAAGGACTAGATAACTCGATAGATAGAGGTGCTTTTAGAAAACGATTCGATCGATACTTTAGAAATATGGACAACAAGCAGGATATTAGTTAGCTTTCTAGGATATTTAGCCATTAGCAATTTTTTTTTGTATTGCTCTAATATTATAGTCTCACAATGTTAAACAACCCGTGAGGCTTTTTTATGAACACCACAGTAATACCCACAAACCAAAACATCCCATCACTTAGCGAATATATCCCCAAAAATAAATTCGCTTTATCTTCTGATTGTCCAGTTACTGATTCTGAATTTAACTGGCTCTTCAAACAACGAGAACAAAATGGTTTTGCATCAGCTTTCGTCAAAGTTAGTGCAAGAAGTTTCCTTGTGCATATTCCTTCATTTATTGAATGTCTAAACGCTAAACGAGGTCTATAAAACTGCTCATTATCCGCGTCAAGCAAACGGCTACCAATTAGGATAATTGGGCACAGATAGGCGTTATCGCATGTCGTATGCGGATAGTTACCAGAGTTTATAAGGCTTCCCGACAAAAACTACAGTGATTTTACTTGTTGAGGAAATATGAACAGACAAAAAGAAGCCCGCACAGAAACGGGCAACCGAAATATAACGCATTTATTTTACCATTCTAAAAGTACGGAAGGTAACTATGAATGATGTATTTAATAGAGTAGTCGCAGCTATTGAAGCAGCTAATACCAAGCCGGCCCAAAAATCAGGGAAAGGCGTACGTCTTCAGTGTCCCGCTCATGGCGGTAATGACCGTAATCTTTATATTGCGGATGGTGCCAGCCGTTTAATAATGGTCTGCCATTCACATCACTGTGACCCTAAAGATATTTTAGAGTCTGTAGGATTATCGATTAAAGATATTTACTACAAACCATTAACGCCGCAAGAAAAAACACAACATAAAATACTTGTTAATGATCGGCAATTAAAAAGTGACTTGGAAATTGAATTGCTTATTTTATTGCAATGGCTCAGTGCATTTTATGAATCAATGTTTCCTATTGATAATGATGCGGATCGTAGCAGAGTCCTATTGGCTATGCAGCGCATACAGAAAGTAACAGAGTATTATTTAAAGAGAGGCGTGTAATGAACGCGCTTAACCGACTTAATGCCATAGATGCTTTACCTGAAACTAAAACACAGACTGTTGCTAATCCTGCTAAACCAGCTAATCAGGAAAAAGTGAAATCAGTAATACCCCCTGCTAAATACGCTAATCCTGCTAATTTGGAAATAGAACCTTTACGACGTAAGCCACCGGAAGCAGAACCTTATCCGTTAGAGGCATTGGGTGAAATATTAGGTGCTGCGGCAAAAAGTATTGAGCGCGTTATACAGGCACCGTCAGCATTATGCGGGCAATCTGTTTTAGCAGGTGCGGCTGTTTGTGTTCAAGGACTTACTAATGTAAAGCTGTATGGTGGAATATCGCCTCTCTCTGATTTTTTTATTAGTATTGCCGAGTCGGGTGAACGTAAAAGTGCGGTAGATCGCTGGGCAATGGCAGGACATAAGGAATTCCAGAAACAATTATATGAGTGCTATCAACAAGATTTACAGTCTTATGATATTGACTTAGAAGTTTATGAAAAAAACCGCAAAGATCAATCTAAGAAAGGCTCAAGCGAAGAACTAAAAGCATCTCTGAATGAATTAATAGTGCCAGAAAAACCCATACAGCCAATTATCTTCCCTGGTGATCCAACATTTGAAGGCTTAGTTAAAATGCTGGCTGTCGGTCAACCGAGTGCTGGTATTTTTTCCGATGAAGGCGGCGGTATGTTAGGTGGGTCAGCGATGAATGAACAAAACCGCTTAAAGACAGTAGCAAGTTTATCGCGGATTTGGGATGGCACGCCTATTGATCGCGTACGCGCCGGTGATGGTGCTTCTATATTGTATGATCGACGTTGTTCTGCACATTTAATGATGCAACCGCGTGTTGCTGATTCTTTTCTTAATGATGCCATTAGTTCAGATCAAGGAATTTTATCTCGCTTCTTATGTGTACGACCGGAATCAACTAAAGGGAGTCGCTTTTATGTTGACGAGGACTTATCCCATAACGCAGACGTATCACTCTATAAGCAGCGTAGTCTTGAATTAATGCAGAGCTGGGCTATTGATTCTGAAACCGGAGGCGTTGCTTTTAACAAACCATTGGAAATGACTCAAGAGGCTAAAGCTATTTGGGTTGCTTTTGGCAATTATGTCGAATCCGAGCAAGCCGAAGAAGGCGCTTATCGACAAATTAGTGGCCTAGCCAGCAAAGCATCAGAGCATGCTGCACGTTTAGCAAGCATTATTCAGGTCTTTGAAAACCCGACAGCGACTTATATTGGTATTGACTATATGACGCTGGGTATAAAGTTAATGAATTTTTATCTTACGGAAGCTATTCGTATCAAACAAGCGGCATTAGATAGTGATGAGCTCATGGAAGCGGAGAAATTACTGGAATGGTTTAAAGAAGAAAAAATAGATCTCATATATCCAGCAAAAATTTATCAATTTGGACCTGCATCGTTACGAAGTAAAAAGAAAGCCAGCGATATTATTGCTGTGCTAGTTGATCATGGTTATCTAGTGATTGAAGAAAAGCCAATAAAGGTAGATGATAAAGTCAGAAAAAAACTATGGCGCGTTAAAGCCTATTCAGTTGATGAGGTACTTTAATGAAAGCCTCAGCAAAATTTGATATTAGCCATTACTTTGCTACACATTCAACGCAAGAAACAACGGAGATTAGCAATTTAGCAGGATTAGCAGTAGGGTTTAAAGAAAATAAACTAGATGAAATTAGCAGATTAGCAGGTTTAGCAAGCGGCAATGATGCAAGTCAAAAATTATCTGATCAAGAAGTTATTCAGCTATTGAGGCAAGCTACGTATAAAACCGGTTTATCAGCACAGCAGTTTTGGCGCTTCTGCGATGCGGATGATATTACTGATATTTACGCTGGTCGGTATTCGCTAGAACAGTTAAGTGCCTATGCTAAATCATGGGCGCGTTACCCTGAAACCATTCCAGAAGGAAATGCTCAGACTTTCCCTACATTTGGTCCTAAATCAGTGTCCTGCAAACAATGTCAGCATTTCACTCCTGACCAAGTAGGCGATGGAAGGGGAATTGGGGAATGCACGATCAATGCCCCGGTTAGTAAAAAACACCCACTATGGCTTAATACTGAAGTCATTTGCAATCAATATCAACCCGCATCATAAGAGATAACAATGAATAATTCGGCAGCTCAAATCAATGCAAATCAAAATAACTCCCTAAAATCTACGGGACCGGTAACAGAAGAAGGTAAGCAAGCCATAGCCAATAATGCCCTAAAACATGGCTTGTTTTCCAAGCAACTCATTTTAAAAACAGAAAGTGATGCTGAATACCAATTATTGCTTGATGGCTTACGGCGCGAATTGAAGCCCGTTGGTACATTAGAACAATCATTAGTCGAACGTATCTCAGTCAGCTTATGGCGGCAAAGGCGATTAGTGAGAGCAGAAACCGCTCAGATAAATCTTAATCAAAAAGACTCTAGCCTTATCAATATGATCAACAATGAATTAAATTTAAACTTTACTGATAATGAGATAAAAGAAGAGGATTTAATTGAGTACGATCAAGAGCAATTAATAAGATATAAAGCTATTGGAGAAGAATATTATCAGTTAGATGATGATATGGAACTAAACAACTTAAAAGAAATACAAAAGTGCGCGCCCCTTATTTATCAACAACTGGCAGAAGAATCTGAAACTGAAGAGGAAAGTGTCGAGGAGTATATTGAAAATTTTGAAGATTTAGCAGAATGGATTGAAGACTTAATAAATTTCTCTCATTCACAAATAAAAATAGCGGAACAACGACCTTTAGTGCTTGAAATTGCGCGGTCGGTTCAAGATAAGCAGTCAATTTTACAAGGTAAGTTGCGTGACTCATTAGCGAAATACCAAGTGATGCTAGATAACGAACTCTATAAAGCCATTAAAACGCTTAGAGAAACTCAATCCTGGCGCTTAGAAACACTGGAATCGGTGACCGATGAAAATGGCTTTGTTTTGGAAAATAAGCCATAAGCAAGCTTGCATAATAAAATTTCATTAATGATTTCGGTAAAAATGACAAGGTAAATATATGGGCGGGTATGGCAGTGGCAGAAAAACAGACTTAGAAACAACAGAAGATGCTTTATCAATTGATATTCGGAATTGGCAGCGAGATGGTTTGTTAGCTAATGAGACAAGATTTACTTGTAGGTGGTCAAAGCGAGGCAAAGTGATAAAAAGGGTTAAGGTAACAATAGAACCTGAACTAGCAAGAATAAGTTACGACAATGTTCCAAAAGAAAAACAAACTTATTCGATTAAATTACAAACAACCAATTGCCATTATGGAGGGAAACGCTACTGGTTTTCTTGTCCTGCCAGAGGCTGCAATAAACGTACCGCACTATTATATTTACACAATCATTACTTTGCTTGCCGGAAATGCCATAAACTCAGCTACTCTAGCCAAAGGGAGCCTGATTGGGATAGAGCAGCCAGGCAAGTGGATAAAATCAGAGAAAAGCTAAACTGGAAGTCGGGATTTCTTAATGGAAATGGTTGTAAACCTAAAGGCATGCATTGGAAAACTTTTAAGAGATTACAAATCGCGCATGATGCTTATGCTGGCACCGCTATTACAGCAATATTGAACTATATAAATTAAGTTTATGATCCTATTGCAGATAAAAATGGCTTTGTTCTGGAAAATAGAGTTAAAGAATAAATTTAATTAAATTAAAAAAGGTGACTAGAAATTGATATGATTTGCATCCATAAGGTTTTAAGCAAGTAAGTTATATCAATTTTTCATTCAAGGAATGGCATGGCAAAGAAGGCAAGCGCAAAGCAAAAAAGCTTTGAAGAATCACTCTGGGACTCAGCGAATAAATTACGTGGCAGCGTCGAACCCTCCGAGTATAAACACGTAGTCCTCAGCCTGATATTCTTAAAATTTGTCAGCGATACCTTTGAGGTACGCAAACAGGAAATCCTTACTGAACATGGCGACCAATATATTGATATGGTCGAATTCTACACCATGAACAATGTGTTTTACTTACCCGAGGCCTCTCGATGGAGCTATATTCAGAAAAATGCTAAACAAGATGATATAGCCGTTAAGATTGACTCTGCCCTACACGACATCGAAAAGAAAAACAAAGCGCTGGCTGGCGCACTGCCGGATAACTACTTTTCCAGGCTGGATTTAGAATCCAATAAACTCTCGGCCTTGCTGGATGAAATCAACAATATTCAAACTATCAACAGCCAGCATGAAGATGTGGTGGGACGCGTTTATGAATACTTTCTCAGCAAGTTTGCCTTGGCGGAAGGAAAAGGCAAAGGTGAGTTCTATACACCAAAAAGCATTGTAAATTTGATTGCCACCATGATTGAACCCTATAAAGGTAAAATTTATGATCCGTGTTGCGGCTCAGGTGGTATGTTTGTGCAATCGATGAAATTTGTCGATAGCCATAAAGGCAGCCGCAAAGATATTTCTGTTTATGGGCAAGAGCAAACCACGACCACCTATAAGCTGGCCAAGATGAATTTGGCGATACGCGGCATTGCTGCCAATTTAGGTGCGGCCTCGCGCGATACCTTTGCCAAAGATCAGCACCTTGATTTAAAAGCCGATTTTATTATGGCCAATCCACCGTTTAATCAGAAAGGCTGGCGCGGCACTGATGAACTCGCCGATGACCCTCGCTGGAATGGCTATGACACCCCATCTACAAGCAATGCCAATTATGCGTGGATTCTGCATATGGTGTCTAAACTATCAGAAAACGGCGTAGCAGGCTTTATTTTGGCTAATGGCGCATTATCTGGGGATGGCACGGAAAAAGCGATTCGTAAAGCGATGATTGATAATCACTTAGTTGAGGCGATCGCCATATTACCGATGAAGATGTTCTATACCACTGACATCAGTGTCACCTTATGGATTTTAAACCGTAATAAAAAATCTCGTACTGTACCGCATGGTGATGTCATTCGCGATTATCGTGAGCGCGAAAAGGAAGTGCTATTTATTGATTTAAGAAAAATTGGCGAGCCGTTTGAAAAAAAGTTTGTGCAATTTTCCGAGCAGCATATTCAAGACATTGCTCATACTTTCCACTCATGGCAGGAAAACCGCTCTACAAATGAATACCAAAATATTGCCGAATACTGTTACTCAGCTACTTTAGAAGAGATACAAGCTAAAGATTACTCATTAGTCCCCAGTAAATATATTGAGTTTATCAACCGTGATGAAAATGTCGACTTTGATGACAAAATGACCCAGCTACAAAGCGAATTTAGCGAGTTACTGCAAGCCGAAGCCCAATCTAAGGATGAACTGTTAAACGTATTTAAGGAATTAGGCTATGAGATTCAACTATAAGCGCATTGGTCAGTACGTTCATCAAGTAAGTAACCGTAATGTTCAATTAGCTGTTACTGACTTAAAAGGCATCAGCATTAGCAAGCAATTTATGCCTTCAGTTGCCAATATTAATGGCACAGACTTATCCAAGTACAAGGTCGTAGCCAAATACCAGTTTGCATACAACCCTATGCACGTTGGGCGTGATGAAGTTCTGCCTATTGGTATACTTGAGTCGAATGAGCCGGTTATTGTTTCGCCTGCTTATGTAGTATTTGCAATCAGTGATACCGAAGCACTACTTCCAGAATATCTGATGATGTGGTGCAGGCGCTCGGAATTTGACCGAAATGCATGGTTTACTACTGATAGCAGTGTGCGAGGTGGTTTTAATTGGGATGATTTTTGCGGTATGACGCTACCTATTCCCACTATCGACAAGCAGCGCGAAATTGTTCGCGAATACAACACCATTGTTGAGCGTATTAAGCTTAATGAGCAACTCAATCAAAAATTGGAAGAAGCCGCACAGGCACTTTATAAACACTGGTTTGTGGATTTTGAGTTTCCTATTTCTAAAGAATATGCTGACTCTATTGGTAAGCCAGAGCTAGAGGGTAAGCCTTATAAGGCTAGTGGTGGTGGAAGTGATTTTGATGAAAATCCAAATTTTGGATTACCAAAAGGTTGGAGACAAGGGAAGCTTTCTGAAATTACTGAAGCTATATTTAGCGGAGGTACTCCAAGTACAGGTGTAGAAATATATTGGGGTAATGAGCATTATTGGCTTTCTTCTGGTGAGACGAGAGAAAAGATTATTATTGACTCAGAAAGAATGATAACTCAAAAGGGAGTGGATAATTCTTCAACAAAGTTGATTAGAAAAGGTGATTCAGTAATGGCAACAGCTGGGCAAGGTAAAACTAGAGGTCAGACATCGATGTGTAGAGTTGATGCATATATAAATCAGTCAATGTTATGTATCAGACCTAGAGAAAATAAATTTGAAGCATTTATTTTTATAACTCTTTCAACTCGTTATCATGAGTTAAGAAATGAATCTGATGCACAAGCTATTAGAGGAAGTTTAAATAAAGATAATTTGAGCAGTTTACCAATAATTATTGCTACAAAAGAAGTATCTTCTAAATTTCAAGAGCTTAGTGGTGTATTTGTAGATAAAATGTATCGTAATCGATGTATGGCAAAATACCTTGAAAAACTGAGGTCAGTTTTGCTCGCCAGAATGGTTGTGTCGAATTAGGAGTTGATAATTGAAATTTACAGAAGAACGCCTAGAGCAAGCCATCATCGAATTACTGAGCAAGGAAGTAATTCCTCATGCTTTCGGCGCTACCTTAGTGCGTAACCCTGAAGAGGTGCTAATTAAAGCCGATTTACGTGAATTTCTAAGTCAGCAATATGCCGACGACCATATCACCGCGAACGAAATCGAAACGGTCATTCGCCAGCTTTCTGCATTTCCTGTCTCAGACTTATATGAGTCTAATAAAACCATTATGAAAAAGGTCTCCGATGGCTTTTTACTCAAGCGCGAAGACCGCAATCAGAAAGACTTATATATCCAATTAATTGATTATTCAGCCACTGATAACAACCTTTATAAAATTGTCAGTCAACTGGCAATACAAGGCTATGAAACTCGTATCCCTGATGGCATTATGTATATAAATGGATTACCGCTGGTGGTGTTTGAGTTTAAAAGTGCCATCCGTGAAGAAGCCACTATTCATGATGCCTATATCCAACTGACTACCCGCTACCAGCGCGATATTCCTGAACTATTTAAATACAATGCGCTGTGCGTGATCAGTGATGGCGTGAATAATAAAGCCGGCTCCTTTTTTGCCCCGTATGAGTTCTTTTATGCCTGGCGCAAGATAGAAGGCAATGAAGCCCTCGACAAAGACGGCATTGACTCCTTGTTTACCTTAGTACACGGCCTGTTTAATCGAGGGCGTTTGCGTGATGTGATTCGGCATTTCATTTATCTGCCCGATACCTCAAATAATGATGAGAAAATTGTTTGTCGTTATCCACAATATTACGCAGCGACCAAGCTCTATGATAGTATTAAACAGCATCGTAAACCTGAAGGCGATGGCAAAGGCGGTACTTACTTTGGCGCCACCGGTTGCGGCAAAAGTTTCACCATGCTGTTTTTAACGCGCCTACTTATGAAAAGTCTGGATTTTGAGAGTCCAACGATTGTGTTAATTAGTGACCGTATCGACCTCGATGATCAGCTTTCTGGGCAGTTTACTAATGCCAAAGGCTATATAGGCGATGACACGGTGATCAGCGTAGACAATCGGGCGCAGTTACGCGAATTATTAAAAGGCCGTAGTAGTGGTGGTGTATTCCTCACTACGATCCACAAGTTTACTGAAGATACCGAGCTATTAACCGAGCGCAATAATGTCATTTGTATTTCTGACGAGGCACACCGCAGCCAAATTAACCTAGATCAGAAAATCCGTATTACCGCAAAAGGTGTACAACGTACTTATGGCTTTGCTAAATATTTACATGACTCATTGCCTAATGCTACTTTTGTCGGCTTTACCGGCACGCCTATCGATGCCACTTTAGATGTCTTTGGCGATATAGTAGACAGTTACACCATGACCGAATCAGTGCATGATGAAATCACAGTACGCATTGTCTATGAAGGGCGCGCCGCTAAAGTGCTACTCAATAACAGTAAGTTAAAAGAGATTGAAGCATATTATCAAGGCTGTGCGGAAGATGGCGCGAGTGAATATCAGATTGAAGCTAGTAAAAAATTCTCTGCCAGTATGGGCGCAATATTAGGCGACCCTGATCGTATTAAAGCCTTAGCAGACGATTTTATTAAGCATTATGAGCTGCGCATCGAGGAAGGTGCAACGATTAAAGGCAAGGCAATTATTGTCAGCAGTAGCCGCCCAATTGCTTATTTACTGTATAAGGAAATCATTGCGCTAAGACCTGAGTGGGCAGAAATTAAAGTATGCGAAGCAGGCAGCGAATTAAGCGAGAAAGAGCAGAAAGAAATCAAGCCTATGGAACGCATCAAGATGGTGATGACGCGCAATAAGGACGATGAGAAAGCGCTCTATGACTTATTGGGCAACAAAGACTATCGCAAGGAGTTAGATAGGCAGTTTAAAAATGCCAAGTCTAATTTTAAAATCGCTATTGTAGTGGATATGTGGCTTACGGGCTTTGATGTACCCTTTCTGGATGCCATTTACATCGATAAGCCAATACAGCGCCATAACCTGATTCAGACGATTTCTCGCGTCAATCGCAAATTTGAAACCAAGGAAAAGGGTTTAGTTGTCGATTATATTGGCATCAAAACACAAATGAATAAGGCGCTGGCGCATTACAATAAAACTGATAGCCAGAATTTTGAAGTCATTGAGCAGTCGGTAGTTGTCGTAAAAGATCACTTGGATTTGCTTGGTAAAATATTCCATAAATTTGATAGTAACCCCTACTTTTCTGGCAGTCCATTAGAGCAACTGGCATGCTTAAATATGGCTGCTGAATTTGTGCAAGTGACCAATGAAATTGAAAAGCGCTTTATGTTTTTGGTTAAGCGATTAAAAGCGGCTTATGACATTTGCTGTAGCCATGAGTCCTTTAGCCAGCACGACCGCGATCAAATCCATTTCTATCTAGCCGTGCGCTCTATTGTCTTTAAGCTCACTAAAGGCGAAGCGCCAGACACGGCACAGATGAATGCGAAAGTCAGAGAACTAATTAAAGATGCCCTAGAAAGCGATGGTGTGGAAGAGCTCTTTAAAATGGGTGAAAGCCAAGGAGAAGTAAATCTGTTTGATGATGATTATCTGGCCAAGATTGATAAAATAAAATTGCCCAATACCAAAATCAAGCTACTACAACAGTTATTAGCCAAGGCAATTGCTGATTTTAAGAAGGTCAACAAAACTAAGGGGCTAGATTTTTCTAAAAAGTTTAAATCGCTGGTGGATCAATATAATGAACGCAATGAGCAAGATGTCTTGGTGAGTGAAGTGTTGAACGACTTTACTGATGAAATTATGGGTTTAATTCAGGCGTTAAAAAAGGAAAAAGAGTCATTTAATGATTTGGGTATTGACCTAGAAGGTAAGGCTTTTTATGACATCTTGAAAGCTTTAGCGAACAAATATGATTTCGAGTATCCCGAAGATAAGTTGCTGGAATTATCGCAAGCGGTGCGTGCAGTCGTAGATGATAAAGCCAAATACACCGACTGGAGCCAACGCGATGATATTAAAGCCGAGCTTAAAGTCAGTTTAATTATTTTACTGGCTAAGCATGGTTATCCGCCAGTAGATCGGGATGAGATTTATAAAGAAATTTTTGAGCAGGCTGAGAATTTTAAGAAGTATCAAACGGAGAATCTTTAATGATTAATGAGAAATATCTTGAAATAAATAGGGTAACTAACCATAATGGTTGATAGTAAAAGAGAAACTTTTAAACCAACTTATTCACTCGATGATATTCGCTTTGCTGCGCAGCAAAGTAAGTTTCAATATGCAGGGCGTACAGTTTATAAGAATATAAGAAACTTGAGCTACACTGGTGGTGATGTTAAACAGTGTATTTCTCAACTTACATCAAAAAATTTTAAAAAATGTTTACACTATGAAAATGCCATTTATGATGTCTATACTTGTGAATACCAAAAACATAATGAAGCACCTATAGACCTAATTTATATGAAATTACGCCTATTAAAAAGTGGAGAAATCCAATTAGATATTGGGTCTTTCCATACTTGAAGTGGAGATAAAAAAATGAGCAAATTAGTTTGTGCGGATTGTGGAGCCAATGCTTTACAGGCGTTTACCGAAAAAGATCAATTTGACTATAAAGGTCACTCTTTAACTGTTGAAGTAGAATATTCTGTATGCTCTGAATGTGGTGCTGAAACAATTTTGGCAGATCAAATTAAACGTAATGATTCTCGCACTCGAGATGCATGGCGTAAAGCAGATGGTTTATTAACCGGTTCTGAAATTGTTGCTTTGCGTGGAAAACTAGGATTAACACAGCAACAAGCAGCACAGATTTTTGGTGGTGGTGCCAATGCTTTTTCTAAGTATGAACGTGGTGAAGTTATGCAGAGCGCTGCTATGGATAAGTTAATGCGCTTGGCCTTGGAGGATAAGCTAGTAAATGTACCTTCATGGTTAAGTCAGCATTCTGGAGTTGAAATTAAACAACCATCGGAAGGGTATGGTAGCAATGTTGTTCCATTTAAAGTCCCAGCTAAAAAACTTCATATTGATTCAAGTGCAATTAAAGTTAGTGAGAGTTTTCAAGAGATGAATCATGGATAAAAAATTAATTTCTGATGCCGCTAATAAGTTAAAGCTTAAAAGTATCAATCTTTTTGAAGGTAACTTAAAGCGCTTTAATGCTTTACCTGAAGAAGGTGAGTTAGGTCAGCAAACAAAGTTAGGTGTAAGGACTGAGAAAATACAGGCATCACAAGACAGTCAACCCTTTGAAGTTTTACGTGTGTTTGCCGATTTGGGAGTTAGAGTTGTATGTGCTCCTTCTGAGCCAGAAAATACACCAGAGCCCTTATTTCAAATAGAAGCGGTTTACCAGGTAGACTATGAATTGATTGATTCTATTGAGCAATCAGAAATCGATGAATTTGCCCAATATAATACGGTGCATAATATTTGGCCTTTTTGGCGACAATATGTCTTTAATATGGCTAATCAAGCCGGCTTGCCATGCCCTGAAATTCCTCTTAATACATCATTACAAAGCTTGAAAGATTTGAGCGTTGACACATCAACCGTGTAGCTAATGTTAAAAAAATATTCAGGTTTTATAAGGAAATTACCACATAAAGTTGATACTGCTACGCCTGAAAGTGAATTACTTTTATGGAGAAGCGCAAGCAAAAAACTTGAATGTTTTTATGCTCCTTTTGACTATATTAACTACGATGCCAAAATAATTATTGTGGGGCTAACTCCTGGAAAGACCCAGATGAATAGAGCTTTAAACGCGGCAAGAATATCTATACTTCGTGGTGATAGTGTTTCTGAAACTATAAATATGGTTAAGCGTGAAAGTAGTTTTAGTGGAAAAATGCGTGAAAAATTAGTTAAGACACTAAATAGAACTGGTCATCATAAATTATTAGGGATTAATTGTTCGAGTGACCTATGGAGTACGCATAATCACTTAGTTCAATTTTGCTCACTACTCAAGTACCCTGTATTAAGTAACGGTCAGAATTACAATGGAACGCCAAAACTATTTAGTAAAAATGAAAAAGAATTAAAGACGTTAATTTATGAAGAATTTGTTAAAGACTTGCATTCTATTAACCCACGGGCTTTATTAGTCCCGCTAGGTGATGATGTAGGAAAGGCTATTTCTATTCTTGCGAAAGAAGGGAGTATTCCGCAAAAATTCAAAGAAATTAATGGTAAGGTTATTTCACTCCCACATCCAAGCCCAGCTAATAATGAATCTATAGATTTACTTTTAAAGGAAGGCTACCTTTCTAAAAAAGAATATGAAAATAAAATGTACGAGAAGTATATTAGAGAGAAACTTAAAAATGGTGAAAATCCTCAACATGAATCTACATACAAAAAGGCTAGAAGTTCAAGATGGGAAAGTATGTTGTTAGTACGTAAAGCGTATGGGATTGATAAAATTAAGCAGAATGTGGACGATTGATTATGCATAAACGAAGATTACTTGTGTTTCAGTATCAAGATAAAAGAAAGTTAAATGAGCTACATAGCCATATTGAGCGCTTAGAAACGCTCATTTTACAAAGTGATGCTGAATTAAAGACTAAAGAGTATATCGCGACAGCTTCAGGTAAAGAATTTGATGATTATGAAATAGATGAGCATTTAGAAAAAGTCTATGCGTTAAAAAAATTTTCAGACCTTCTTCGTGCTCAAATGTTAGTTAGTATTTGTGGTTATTTTGAGTACGCTATAAAAAGAGCGCTGGATCAATATGACACAAGCTTGCTAAGTAAAGAAGATGGATTGTTCCAAGTAATTAAAAAAATTGAGCACTTAGATATTATAGATCGCAGAGTTTTTAACTACTTTAAGGAGTATCTAGTTGTAAGAAATATTTGTGTACACTCTAATAGTATTTCAAAAAATGAAAGTAAAGATTTAAAATCTGCAGGTAAATCATATCAAGGGATAAAGGGCGTATATATAGATGATAGTAAGCATCTGAGCGAAAATAGAGATAAAGGCAAAGGAGTGATCTCTTTGGATAAAGAGTTTCTGCCGGGTGCTTTGTCACTTCATTTTGACATTATTATGAAAGTACATGATTTTATCGATAGTAATGATGCTAAGTAAAAATGCCTCCTGATGCCAGGTTCAAAACTACAGTAAAAACTACAGTGTTTTATTCTGCCTCATACTCTTTATAACTTCTTTACACTGCGTTTAATGCGGTGTATCATTAGTAATATAGGGATTTATAGATAGTATGCAGTATTGTTAGATTGGCTGGATCGAACTTTTAATGCGATTGTCGCGAGTTCGAATCTCGCAGGACCCACCACTAATTCTAAAAGCAGTCTCAGTTAATTCTG
>ENA-OSET01002863-OSET01002863.1-sediment-metagenome-genome-assembly--contig:-NODE-2863-length-16276-cov-46.926415_pt1 | contig 16276 bp, 19 predicted proteins | sample MGYA00237882_ERZ534229 | MGnify/ENA primary metagenome ERZ534229 (study PRJEB26408, sample SAMN06266212) | sediment metagenome | isolation source: Hudson Canyon methane seep mesocosm | place... | reverse complement strand
CAACTTGGAATTAAATTAGACCCCGCGCAGAAGAGTGGTAACCGCGCATTAGGTTATCTTGATTCGGCGTTAGGCGATATGCCATTCACATCAGGAGCGCAGAAGATCAAGAACGAAACTCAATACGGTCAGGTGAACAGGGCAATATCTAAGACGTTTGGCGCTGATACTGATAAGTTGAGTGGCGAGCTATTTCGGGATCACCAGAAGCTAATTGGTGACGAGATGAATGAGATAGCTGGTCGCAATGTTATTGATTTGGACGAAGACTTGATTACCGGACTGGTGGATACAGTTAAGAAGATCGCTGACGAGAGTATTGATCCTCAGAAACTAAAATTAGTTAAGAGCATGACGAAGGATCTTTTAGAGGCGCGAAAAGATGGTGTGATCCCAGGTAACATCTATCGCAAATTCAATACTAGAATTACCAGAGCGATAGATAAGTATGCGGTATCAGAACCAGATCTAGCACACGATCTGAAGGCATTGAAAGATGTGGTTGACGAAGGGGCATCCAGAAGTATGGACTCTGTGGATTTGAACAGGTTCGGTGAGTTGCGCGGATTGTACTCTAACCTTAAAACCGCAGAGCGATCCTTTGACGAAACTAAGGGGGAAGTAGCGCTGCATAAGTTAAGAACTCAAGTTAACAGAGGAAAGGGGCAGTCGGATCTAAAAGACATAGCGAAGATATCCCATGAGTTTCTACGTCCACCACCAAACTCAGGGACTGCACCAAGGAACGAAGCGATGCGATGGTTAGCCAATCCGCTAACAGCAGCGGGGGGTTACGCTTTAGATCCAACGGTTGGGATAGGTCTTGGTTCTGGGATAGCGGTATCGTCTGCGCTGCGTAATTTAATGGACCCATCAACCAAGATGAACGCACTTGGGAGAATGGTTAAGTCGAAGTACCCAAACCAACTACTTTCAAGGAGTGGGTCTGCCGGGTTGCTTGGGTATAGCGAATAGATGTTAGCTGAATTAGCGATAATCAACGCTAGTTTTGAAGTTATAAAAACGGCGCTTGGCAATGGCAAAGAGCTGTTTGAGCTGGGCGATCAGTTAGCGCATTTCAGCAATGCTGGGCGTGAGATAGACCAGAAAGCGAAGCTGGCTAAGAAAGGCTCAGATCAAGAATCGGATCTTGAGATCTTCATGGCTCAAGAGGCTATGCGCGTTAAGCGAGAAGAACTCAAGGAATTGATGATCCGAACGCGCCACCTACTTTGGGACGAGTTTCTTCGCTTCGAGGGGCAACAACAACGGGCTAGAGAAAAGGCAATTAGATTAGAAGAGAAACGCAAAGCTGAGCGAACAGATTTCATCATGACCGCACTTGCTTGGATAGTGGCTTTTCTGATTCTCGCGGGGTCGCTGTTTGGTGGACTTAAATTAATTATTGGGATGAAGTAAATGGACGAGCATAGGTGCAGTGAAATGGAAACAATACTAAAAGTCCACAGACAGAGGATTGATGAACTAGAGACTACACTGGACGAGATAAATAAACAGTTAGCTCATATTAAAGGTGGGGTTTATGGGATATGTCTTTATGCCGTTGCCACGCAATTAGGCATCCTTGAAGCGATAAAGCTGTGAGTGAGTTACTACTTCTTCAGGTTCCCAATTTTAATTATATTGCTAGCAGTGGCCGCAGTAATAGTTCTGATAGCGATATGTATATACGAGATGTTTTATGTCATTCAAAGTCATCTTTGATCTACTCACATTTATAGCGTTAGCCGTTGCGGCTGCATCTGTCGCCACATGGCTATTGCACCATTGGTTAGGAGTATATTATGTTTAAAAATAAGTTAAAGATTGAAGCAGTGCCGAGGGAAGATGCTTATTTGCTCACATCTCGACTCAGTTACATTACCTCGCTTGGGGATAAAATTATCATCCCTAAACATTTTAAAACCAATTTTGCATCGGTTCCTCGGGTAGCGAAAGTATATATCGACGACGATGACTGGCAGATCAGAGCTCCTTCAGTAGTTCACGACTATTTATACAGTGCTGAGTCAGCAGAATTAGGATTTACCAGAAAACAGGCAGACGAAGTGCTGCTTGAAGCGATGATGGGTTTAGGGATGCGGAAGACAAAAGCCTTGCTCATTTATTTCGTACTAAGATTATTCGGGGGTCCAAACTATGAAAAACGATAACAGCATTACCCTTCCACGCTATTTTGTTTTAGCGCTGGTATTTATGTTAGCTATTCCACTTTTGACCGCTTGCTCTGCGGTAGATCTTGCTAGTCGAGGCGCGGGCATCGTCGTCGGTCAGTATTGCTCTAAAGCGCCAGGTGCGGCTCGATCTGTCATCAGAAAAGCCGTTAACAAATCACTAGCCCCTAACTCGATAGCGATCACCTGTGTCAAAGATTAGTCAGCATTTCGCTAGGAGCGAATTTGCTTGCCACTGTGGCAATTGTGATTTCTCGAAGAACCCGGTTGTTGATGTAGAGCTATTGGCGATCCTGGAAGATGTACGCACGCACTTCGGATCACCGGTGACAATAAATTCATCTCACAGATGCAAGACGCACAATTCCAGTGTGGGCGGATCTGTTTTTTCACAGCATCTGTATGGCCGGGCATCTGATATTGTAGTTAAAGGCGTGCCTCCGGGTGACGTGTATGACTACCTCGACGCGCACTATCAAGATACTGGCCTGGGCAAATACATAAATTTCACACATATTGATGTTCGTGGCCATCATGCCAGGTGGGAAATCACCGGCTAATGTTACGCCAGATTTACGCCAACCGATTATTGGGCTATTGATTTTACTGCATTGAATGGTACCGAGGGCCGGAATCGAACCGGCACTTCCGAAGAAATTGGATTTTGAATCCAACGTGTCTACCAGTTTCACCACCCCGGCATTGCTGATGAATTATAAATAAAACTCATTTATAAAGCCAGTTAATTTAAAAGTCGTACTGAGGTATTTCTCTTAGGGCATAGCGGTCTTTTTACAATTAAAGGATAATAGTTTGAAGTATGCGAAAAAGTTATTTTTTAAAGGCTTTTAATCAGGCATTTGCTAAAGAGAGTTGGCTATTGATGCAATGGCAGAATATAGGCGCTAGTCTTCCTGAATCATTTATTTAAAAGGACAGTATGAATAAAAGTGATTTCTATTACCCATTGCCAAAAGCGTTAATTGCCCAAGAACCTCTATCTGAGCGAACCGGAAGTCGATTGATGAATGTGGGTACAGATCAAGGGACTATTAGTCACCTTCAATTCTTAGATTTAATTACCTTGGTTAATGAAAAAGATATCTTGGTTTTTAATGATACGCGTGTCATTCCGGCGCGGATCTGGGGGCATAAACAATCAGGTGGAAAAGTTGAATTGTTAATCGAGAGAATTATTAGTGAGACTTCTGCACTGACACACATTAGAGCCAGTAAGACCCCTAAAGAAAATACGGTTATTAAACTGGAGAAAGGCTATAGTTGCCGAGTGGTAGCCAGGCACGGCGATCTCTTTGAGGTTATATTTGAATCAGTTCAATCTGTTTTTTCAGTGTTAAATGATATTGGACATATACCACTTCCTCCGTACATACAGCGTCTCGATAAAGCGCAAGACAGAGCACGCTATCAAACTGTTTTTGCCAAGCATGAAGGTGCAGTCGCTGCACCAACAGCGGGTTTACATTTTGACCAAGCCCTTTTGCAAGCCCTAAAAGAGAAGGGGGTTAATTTTGCATATGTGACGTTACATGTCGGAAGCGGGACTTTTCAACCGGTTCGGGTCGAACAATTAAATCAGCATATTATGCATGAAGAACATTTTGAAGTGACGGCTGATACTATTCAGGCAATCGATAATGTCAGGGCTAATGGGGGGCGTGTTATTGCGGTAGGGACAACCGCTGTCAGAGCACTTGAATCGGCATCTGTTACCGGGATGTTGTTACCTAATGCCGGTTTTACTGACTTGTTTATAACACCGGGTTATAAATTTAAGTCGGTGGATGCGATGATTACAAATTTTCATTTATCGGAGTCAACCTTGTTAATGTTAGTGTCTGCATTTTCAGGGTATGAGTTGATTAAAGCGGCTTATCAGCGTGCCATAACTGAGAAGTACCGTTTTTTTAGTTATGGTGATGCGATGTTTTTGCACAATAACAGTTAAATTTTTTATTGATGATTAAAATGAATTTGTCCGGGTATAAACCTTAAGTACTGATGCGTATAGACTTGCCATTTTTTAAAACCAATTTGCCTACGTCAACTAAAAGTCCTCTGGGCTGGAAAGGGTTGGCAGGATGTGCCGACTCGCTTGCAATAGCGCTGACTATTCAACAGCACAATCAATTTCTTGTGGTTGTCACACCGGATAATCATACGGCGTTACGGTTAGAGCATGAGGTTGCTTTTTTTCTGCAAGATCGAGATGCTATTTTGCATTTTCCTGATTGGGAAACCTTAGCTTACGATGTTTTTTCACCGTTGCCGGAAATTATTTCTCAACGCTTAAAAACCTTAACCCGACTATCAACAGTCGAGCGGGGGGTGTTGATTGTTTCTGTGGCTACTTTGATGCAACGGTTGGCGCCTCGAAAGCATATTTTAGCCAATAGTTTTGAAATTCGTGTTGGCGGCTTATTTAAGTTAGCAGAACAAAGAACTCGTTTGGATTCTGTAGGCTACCAATATGTTAATCAAGTTTTACAGCATGCTGAATTTTCTATTCGTGGTTCAATTATAGACTTATTTCCTATGGGGAGTACTTTACCTTATAGGATTGAATTATTTGATGACGAAGTGGAGTCAATCAGAACCTTTGACCCAGAAACCCAGCGGTCGTTAGAAAAAGTTAAGTCTATTAGTCTTTTTCCTGCCCGAGAATTTCCTGTAACAGATGATTCGATTAAACAATTTAGAAAAAATTTCAGGTTGCAATTTCCTTCGGCACCTTTAAATAATCCCATTTACAATGATGTGACTCAGGGCATTATGCCCGGAGGCATTGAATATTATTTACCCTTATTTGTGGATAGCACAGATACCCTTTTTGATTACCTACCCACGGGGACTGTTTTTTGTAGGGGCTTAGAAGTAACAGAGCAGGCAACTGCTATTTATGAAGAGATTGAGTTACGCTATGAGCAGCGCAAATATGATTTAGAAAGGCCCTTATTAGCGCCAGAGACTCTTTTTATTGAGACTGCTGCGCTGGATGAAAGATTGCGTTCTTTTCGGCAAGTTTTTGTAGGGGAGGACAACCGAATCACCAAAGATATAGTCGATTTTTCTTGTTTAGAACTCCCTGATGTTGCCATTAATGAACGATTAAAAGAACCCGCTTTTGCATTGAAGCGGTTTGTTAATCAAATGCCAGGGAAAGTACTTTTTGTGGCCGAAACACCCGGGCATAGAGAGGCGCTGATTGAGCAATTAAAAAGATATCAGATCAGTGTTTTTTCAGTTGAGAGTTGGAATGATTTTCTCGTATCGAGTGAGCTCCGGTGTATTCTTGTCGCACCGATTGATCATGGGCTTTATTTGCCCACACAAGCCGTTGCAATTATTACCGAAAGTCAATTATTAGGCTCAAAAGTTCAGCAACGTCGGCGCAGAAAAAAATCAACTGCCCGAGAGCTTGAAAATGTATTGAGTAACCTTAATGAATTAACAATCGGTTCACCGGTGGTACATCAAGACCACGGCGTGGGACGTTATTTGGGGCTACAGATTTTAGAATTGAATGGCATCGCAGCAGAGTTCATAACGTTAGAATATGCAGGCAATGACAAAATATATGTACCTGTTTCTTCTTTACATCTCATTGGTCGTTATACTGGAATGAATGTAGACAGTGCACCCTTGCACAGGCTGGGTGGTGAGCAATGGGGTAAGGCCAAGAAAAAGGCCATTGAGAAAGTCCGGGATGTTGCGACCGAACTTTTAGATATTCAAGTTAAACGTACCCTGCACAAAGGCTTCTCATTTGCGTGTCAATTGGAGGAATACCATTCCTTTTCAGCCGCTTTTCCTTTTGAAGAAACGCCTGATCAACTAACAACGATAGAAAGTATTCTGGACGATATGTCAAAAGTACAGCCTATGGACCGAGTGGTTTGTGGCGATGTTGGTTTTGGTAAAACCGAAGTGGCGATGCGTGCTGCTTTTATAGCGGTACAGAATTCTAAGCAGGTTGCAGTCTTAGTGCCCACAACACTTTTAGCACAACAACATTTTCAGAATTTTAGAGACCGGATGGCGGATTGGCCCATTAGAGTGGAAGTTATTTCACGCTTTTTAAGCCCTAAAAAACAGCAATTAATTATTGATGATATTGCCCGCGGTGCTGTGGATATTATCATTGGCACGCACAAACTGTTTTCTAAAGAAATTAATTATAAAAACTTAGGGTTAGTGATTATTGATGAGGAGCATCGCTTTGGGGTCCGTCAAAAAGAACACTTTAAGAAGATTCGCCATGAACTTGATTTGTTAGCCTTAACCGCAACCCCGATCCCTAGAACGCTCAATATGGCGATGTCAGGGTTACGTGAAGTTTCAATTATTGCGACTCCCCCGCCTAATCGTCATTCCATTAAAACATTTATCTCGGAATGGATTGACTCAATGGTGCAGGAGGCTTGTCTTCGTGAAATTAAACGTGGAGGACAGGTTTATTTTTTACATAATGAAGTTAAGACCATGGAGCGTCAGGCGCGAGAGCTTCTAAGATTATTGCCAGAAGCACGGATTGAGATTGCACATGGGCAAATGCCTGAAAGGGAGTTGGAACAAATCATGTTGGATTTTTATCATCAAAAATTTAATATCCTGATTTGTACCACGATCATTGAAAGCGGTATTGATTTGCCTTCTGCTAATACCATCATTATTAATCGTGCCGATAAATTAGGTTTAGCCCAATTACATCAATTACGCGGGCGAGTGGGACGCTCACATCACCGTGCTTATGCTTATCTATTAATTCCACCGAAAAAACTGATCACTAAGGACGCCGTTAAACGACTCGAAGCAATTGAAACTTCCGGTGAATTAGGCGCTGGGTTTATGTTGGCCTCGCATGATTTAGAAATACGCGGTGCGGGTGAGTTATTAGGGGATGGACAAAGTGGGCAAATTCAGGAAATAGGATTCACACTTTATACCGAATTATTAGAACGAACGATAGCGGCACTCCAGTCAGGCGAACACCCGGAACTTGAACGACCGATAGATAGCGGTCCTGAGGTCGACTTACAATGCCCTGCTCTTATTCCTGAAGATTATTTGCCGGATATACATAATCGCTTAGTGTTATACAAGCGAATAGCGAATGCCAGTGATTCAGCTGATTTACGAGAATTACAGATTGAGATGATTGACCGATTCGGGTTGTTACCCGAAGCAGTGAAAAATTTATTTGAAATAACGCAATTAAAACAGCGAGCTGGCAAGTTGGGTGTGAAGAAGATAGAAGTTAATGCGGCGGGTGGGCGCTTAGTTTTTACTGCAAGCCCTAAGGTCGATGCCGTTAAATTAATAACATTAGTTCAAACGCAACCGAATATTTATCGGTTAGAGGGCGCGGATAAATTACGTTTTTCGCGACCCTTTAAAACGACACAGAATAAAATAGCGGTTATGACTGAGTTATTAACGGATATTTCATTGTGACCGTAAAAAAAAAGGTTCATACGCAAGTGTTTTTTTGGCTCGGGTTGAGCATTTTTTTGAGTATGCTAATGGCTGAAAAGGTTTTAGCAAAAGACAATTGGTATCACTTTGAGCTCATTGTCTTTGAGCAAACAATGGCTAATACGGAGGCCTTTGAAGGAAAGTTAGCGGCTATTAAATTGCCTCGGAAACATTTTGATTTAACATACACGACATTTCCAAAGTCATTGTTATTGATCAATCCGATTCAATTCGCTCGTTTGAATACAGAAGATTTTTATTTGCAGTCATCTTATCGGCAATTGCAGCGTCGGAAGGATTACCAACCACTCATACATACGGCTTGGCTGCAGTCGGTTAAGAGTGATTCTTCAAGTAAGCCTATTATATTCAGTGCGCCGTTTGCCATGAATAATTCTTCTCCCGTACAAGGGTATATGACCTTAGAGCGTGGCTACTATTTGCATTTAAAGGTACAGTTCGAACTGGAAAAAGAAGGGCTATTCTATTTAATTGATCAGCGGCGCCGTATTCGTTTAAGTGAAACACATTATTTTGATCACCCTATGTTTGGCGTTATTATTTATGTTGAGCGATTAGACATAGAGACCACTGCAATAATCAAATAATTATGATTGAATTATTGCAGTCAGAAGTGTGGTTGATTTTTTAAATAGTTATTGTGGCACCAATTCAAATAATACGAGTTCTGCTTCTTCATGACTAAGGTTTTCAGCGCGCATTCTTTTTCCAGATTCCCAAAAAACTTCACCCGCTGAATAGGTGTTGACTTGTTTTCCTTCGGTTATTTTTAACGAGCCTTTTAAAATATAACGTGGCCCCGGGCCTTGGTGTGTATGCCAGGGACTCTTGTAAAGCGGTGGGAACGTAACGCGGATCATTTTTGCATGAATCCGGTTACTTTTCAGAGCGGTGTTGTTTTCAAATAATAGTTCTTTAGACATGCTTGCGCTGGCATCGGCTAACACAGTGAGCGGGTTGATAAGGCCGATACTAAGAATAAGAATGGCAAGCGAGGGTATGCTTTTTAAAGATTTCATCATGAATGTCTCCATTAGCAGGTTGTTAAAAATGCTGGTTATTTTTTAGGTTTAAGTTATTTATTTTGCTCTTACGTAATAGTTTTAAGAGAATATTGCGGCTTATTCTTAACAGTGGATAAAGATTTTTGGCAATTACGGGGTGTTTAAAGATTTGGTAATTTAATTGGTTAAAGAGTCCGGAGCGGCTACTCATTAAGGCAAGAGCCTGAATAGCGTCAGAGCCATAATAGAGTGCGTCGTCGATGACAAGAACCATTCCCTGGTCAATATCGAGCCCTTGGGCTGTTATCTTTTTCATAATAGGGTCGTCGTCACGGGCATCGATTAAGGTAAGCTCCCCCACTGTTTCGTTAATGCGTATCAACTGACAATAGTAATTACATGCGGGGCATTGTTTGTCATAAACCAGAGATAACTGTTGTTTAGCCATTTAATTTGTTTACGTGATAAGGGTTAAAATATTTTAATGTAGTAAAGCCATAATCGTTTTAAATTGCGGGTGTGATGCATTTTCTAACCATTCAAATAAGACTGATTCGAAATTAGTAATCGTGATATTTTGTTGTGCGAGTCGATTTAAAGCATAGAATTTATGTTCAGCATTACGCGAACAAACCGCATCTTCAACAATATAGACAGAGAAGCCGGCCATTGTTAGCTCAAGTGCTGTTTGTAAAACACATACATGTGCTTCCTGTCCGGCTAAAATTATTTTAGGTCGGTGACTTGTTTTTAATAAGTTGAGGAAGTTATCCGTTGAGCAACAAGAAAAGCTTGTTTTTTCAAAGTGTTGATAGTCCGGAGGTAATAGTTCTGAAATTTTAGGGTGTGTGGGGCCAAGACCTTGAGGGTATTGTTCGGTGACCCAAATGGGGATATTGAGTAATTTTGCAGCCGTAATTAGGCGTTCAGATTTGTCGATAATTTCTTCACTAACGGGCTGGGACATAGCGGCTAAAAGTTTGGTTTGTATATCGACAATAAGGAGCAGGCTGTCATTAGCTTTACATAAATTTGGGTGTGATTTCATGGGAGTTTATTAGCGGGTTTGTTTCATGATGCGAGATTTTTCGCGTTGCCAATCACGGTCTTTAGCGGTCGCTCTTTTATCGTGTAATTTCTTACCTTTAGCGAGACCTAATGACAGTTTTATATGGCCATTCTTCCAATATACTGACAGTGGGACTAAAGTATAGCCTTTGCGTTCAACATTCCCTATGAGTTTGTTTAATTCTTGTCGGTGCAGTAATAACTTCCGAGAACGAATAGCATTAGGAATGATATGCGTGGATGCTGAGGTGAGCGCGGAAATATGAGCACCCTGGAGCCAAGCTTCTCCGCGTTGAATAGAAATATGGCTTTCTTTTAATTGAATGCGACCTTCACGTAGACTTTTTACTTCCCAGCCTTCCAGAACCAAACCGGCTTCAAAGCTATCTTCTACAAAATAGTTGTGGCGAGCCATTTTATTATTGGCAATGGTGGCGGTAGCACTCTTCTTTTTGGTGGTTTTTTTTCCTGCCATAGTTCTAGAGAGTATGATTAATAGGTTTGCAATGTCATAATATTATTGTACTTGATTTATGCAGGTTGCGCTGTTCTTCAGAAGGCTCTATGGTTTTGATGATCAGAAGCAATAGATAGCATAGTAGGCGTGAGTTGATTTAAATTCCCAGTTGATTGTTGGGTTCTTTTAAGTTTTTTTTGTAAGTTACAATATTTGGATTTGGTGAGCTATGGCTGATACAGAGAGTAAGATACACGGCGAATGGTCGTCGCGGTTTGCATTTATTTTAGCGGCTACCGGTTCGGCTGTTGGGTTAGGTAATATTTGGAAGTTTCCTTATATCACAGGGGAAAACGGTGGCGGTGCCTTTGTTATCGTATACCTGCTCTGTGTTGTGGTGATAGGCATTCCTATTATGATGGCTGAGACTATGATTGGGCGACGTGGGCGACAGAGCCCTGTTAATACCATGAAAACTTTAGCGAAAGAAGCCAGTGCGGATTCACGGTGGCAGTATTTAGGGTGGTTAGGTGTTATTGCTGGAATGATTATTTTGTCTTATTACAGTGTGATTGCCGGTTGGGCTCTGGCTTATGTCTTAAAAGCAATCAGTGGCACCTTTATGGACGGTAGTGCTCAGCAAATAGGTGGCTTATTTGATTCTTTTGTAAAAGACCCGGGTAGTCAGGTTTTTTGGCATACCACATTTATGATTCTGACCATGTTGGTGGTTGTTAGAGGCGTGCAGGATGGTTTGGAAAAAGCAGTTCGTTTTTTAATGCCCAGTTTGTTTGTGTTATTGATTTTGTTGGTTGGGTACGCGATGAATACCGATGCCTATGATCAGGGGCTGTCGTTTATGTTTAATCCTGATTTTAGTAAAATTACAGGCAATAGTATATTAACTGCTATGGGGCATGCATTTTTCACCTTGAGCTTGGGTATGGGGGCGATTATGGTGTACGGCTCTTATTTATCGAAAGATGTTTCAATCACTAAAACCGTATTTATGGTCGCGGGTGCAGATACGGTGGTCGCGCTATTGGCAGGCATTGCTATTTTTCCCTTGGTTTTTGCGAATGGCTTGGAGCCTTCGACAGGGCCTGGGCTTATTTTTCAGACGCTGCCCATTGCTTTTGGACAAATGACTGGCGGTGTTATTTTCGGCACGTTGTTCTTTGTTTTATTGGTTTTTGCAGCTCTTTCTTCCTCCATTTCTTTGATTGAACCGGCGGTTGCCTGGATGGTGGAAAATAAAGGCTATAGCCGGTTAAAATCCTGTGTCTTTTTAGGGGCCGTGGTTTGGTTAGTGGGTTTAGGCACCGTTCTGTCATTTAATGAGTGGGCGGATGTCACTATTCTAGGTAAAAATATTTTTGAATCGTTGGATTTTTTGACCGCTAATTTAATGTTACCTATAGGTGGCTTGTTGATTGCTGTTTTTGCCGGCTGGGTTATGAGGCGAGAGCATAGTCAGGATGAGTTGCAGTTAAATAATAAAGGACTTTATTATTGTTGGATTGTATTGGTTCGTTATGTTTCTCCGGTCGCAGTTTTTTTGGTTTTCATGCATGTCATTGGAATTCTTTGATTTTGAATAACGTCAACTTATTAAATTTGAGGAGGGAGCGTGCCGGTTGTTAATAAAAGCGCCTTAGTAAAATACTCAGCGCAATCGATGTTTGATCTGGTTGATGATATTGAATCCTATCCTGAATTTTTACCGTGGTGCAGTGGCAGTAGGGTATTGGTTAGGAAGGTTGATTTTGTTGAAGCGACTGTGAATGTATCCCGGAGTGGTTTTAAGAGCTCATTTACGACGCGTAATCAGTTAAATGGCCCGGTTAATATCAAGATGGTGTTAATTGATGGTCCGTTTTCACATTTGCAAGGGGATTGGAACTTTACTCCGCTAAGAAAAGATGCGAGTAAGATCTCACTGGATCTTGACTTTGAGATGTCGAGTAAAATTGCAGGAGTGGCCTTTGGTGGAATTTTTAACCAGATCTGCAATACCATGGTCAGTTCTTTTACCGGACGTGCTAAACAAATCTATGGCTGAGTTGCTTATTGCGGTAGAAGTTGCTTATGCACGCAGCGACCAGCAAATGATAATACCGTTACAGATCACTCAGGGGGACTCGGTAGCGGATGCTATAGAGCAGTCAGGGATTATCAGTCTGATTCCAGAAATAAATTTAATGACCAATAAAGTAGGTATATTCGGTAAGGTGTGTTCTTTGGACCGGCAATTACGTTCAGGAGATCGGGTCGAAATTTATTGGCCGCTTAAGATCGATCCGAAAGAGAGCCGGCGGCAACGTGCAGCTAAGTCGAACCATTAGCAGATGTTTTAGTGCTCAGGAAACATAACGTAAATTTATTCAGGGAGTGGGGTCGTTATTGTTTCCAGCGACGAGGGCTTCTTTTTCACCGGTTGAACTTTAGGTGATGGATCAAAAAAACTTAAAATTGATTGTGAAAATGTTTTTTCAAGGACTCGTTTAGGAAGGTCGAGGGTGCTTTCGTTGGATGATTTCAGGGAGGTAATGTTACTGGGACGATAATCGCCTTGCACGCCGATTAGCGTGTCAGCATCAAAAAATAGCGATATTTTCTTCTGGATGCGGGCTTCACCGCCGGCTTGAAAGGAATAAATGTAATCCCAGCGTTGTTCATGAAAAATATCTTTTAGCATCGGACTACCCATTATAAAAAGGACTTGTCGTTTGCTCATTTTAGGGCGAAGTTGATTGATGACATCCTGAGAAATCATATTTCCTTGTTGAATATCGAGCGAATAAACCCCAGGGATTCGATCAAAAATATAGCTGCAGGATGTTAAAAGCAAAGCGCTAGCAATGAGCGCATAAGACCGAATCAAGTTCATGATATCTTTGGACTGTTATTTTTAAAAGTATTTCTAATTATAGAGTTATTATCGCAGAATAAGCAAAAACAATAAAACAGACTTAAGTAAAAGGGCTACAATAAATAATTGTTATTAGGTGTTGGTTGTGTGGTTAGTCAGGAGTATTATTTTTGGACACAAGAGAATTGCGAAGTCTCGGCTTAAAGGCTACCCTTCCGCGAATTAAAATTTTAGAAATCCTTGAGCAGCAAGCGAAATTTTCCAAGCATTTAACTGCGGAACAAATTTACAAGATTTTGATTAAGGGTGATGATGATATTGGCTTAGCAACGGTTTACCGAGTATTAACTCAGTTTGAATCATCAGGGATAGTAAAGAGGCACCATTTTGAGGGTGGAAATTCTGTTTTTGAACTCGATAATGGTAAGCATCATGACCATATCTTATGTGTTAAGTGTGGTCAGGTTGCTGAATTTAATGATGATCTTATTGAGCAGCGGCAAAAAGAAATATCAGCAGAGTTGGGCTATACTTTAACGGATCATAGCTTGTATTTGTATGGCTATTGTGCGGCGTGTAGATAAGCCAATCGTCATTGACTTCGAATAAAAAATTTCTATTTTATGTTTAGACCACTGCTGCTTTATATCGGTTTGCGCTATATGCGTGGCAGGCAACGCACGCAATTTATTTCTTTTATCACCCTGACCTCCGTTCTCGGTATTGCACTGGGAGTCAGTGCCTTAATTACTGTGCTTTCGGTTATGAATGGATTTGAATCAGAGTTGAGAGAGCGTATTCTCGGCATGACGTCTCATACGACCGTTACCGGTCGCATGAATCGCTTGTCAGACTGGCAGACGGTACAGCAGCAATTGGTCAATGAAGCGCATATACTGGGTTCGGCACCCTTTGTGGATGGTCAGGTGATGATAAGTTCTGGGCAACGTGTTAGCGGGACTTTGGTTCGAGGGGTCTATCCTGAATATGAATCAGGTGTTTCCACTATTGCCGAAAAAATGATCACCGGGTCATTAGACCTCTTGACGGCAGGTGAATACGGTCTTGTTTTAGGGGTTGAATTAGCCGGTTATTTAGGTGTTTCTGTCGGCGATAGGGTGACCGTTATTAGTCCTCAACTCAATACCACTCCAGCGGGCATTCTACCGCGTCTTCGACGTTTTACAGTCGTTGGTTTTTTTAAGGTGGGAATGTATGAATATGACCGTAATATGGCGGTCATGCATCTTGCTGATGCGGCTAAATTGTTTCGGCTAGCGGGTAGTGTCAGTGGCTTGCGATTGAAATTAGATGATTTATTCAAGGCACCGGTTATTGCTCGCACATTAGCGGATAAATTTTATGGTCAATATCGGGTCAGTGACTGGACACAGTCGCATAGTAATTTTTTTCATGCTATTCAGACAGAAAAACGAGTCATGTTTATCATTTTATTACTGATTGTTGCGGTGGCTGCTTTTAATATTGTCTCTACGTTAGTGATGGTGGTTACTGATAAGCGCGGTGAGATTGCTATTTTGAGAACACAAGGGTTAACACCGAAGTCAGTGATGGGCATCTTTATTATCTTAGGGTCGATGATTGGTTTAATTGGTACGGGCTTGGGCATAATAGGCGGTCTTGCTTTAGCGTTAAATATTGAAACGATTGTGCCCGCCATAGAAAGTTTTCTTGGCGTTCAGTTTTTAGCAGCGGATGTTTATTATATTAGTGATTTACCCTCTAAATTAATCTGGTCAGATGTTTGGGTTATTTCAATCATGTCCTTCTCATTAACCTTACTGGCAACACTTTACCCGGCTTGGCAAGCATCACGGGTAAACCCAGCAGAGGTGCTTCGTTATGAGTGAGAGTGTTTTTTTAGAGACACGTAACTTAGTCAAACATTATCGTCAAGGTGAACTGGATGTGAGTGTCTTGAAAGGTATTGACCTGATTGTTAATCACGGTGATCAAATCGCTATTATGGGCCCATCCGGTTCTGGGAAGAGTACCTTATTACATCTTTTAGGGGGGCTGGATGAGGCGACGGCTGGGGACGTTTTGTTGGATGGTGTCAATATACAACGCATGAGCCAGGCAAAACTCGCAGCTCTCAGAAATAAATCATTGGGGTTTATCTATCAATTTCACCATTTATTGGCGGAATTCGATGCAGTAGAGAATGTAGCGATGCCGTTATTGATTAGTGGTTCATCGATAACGAGTGCACGTAAGCGTGCGACACAATTATTGGAGCGTGTTGGTTTAGGACACCGCTTACACCATAAACCTGCTGAATTATCAGGCGGTGAGCGCCAACGCGCAGCCGTTGCAAGAGCATTAATTAATAACCCTCAGTGTATTCTAGCCGATGAGCCGACAGGGAATTTGGATAGTGCTTCTGCGGAACAACTTTATCAGTTAATGGCACGGCTGAATAAGGAAATGGGTGTTAGTGTCTTGATTGTCACACATGATAAAAGATTGGCAGAGAGAATGGATACCGTATTGCATATGGAAGATGGCTTGATTACAAATTAACCTTTTGCCTTCTTTTTTTCCAGCTAGACAGGACTTGATAGCGCCACGCTGCATGAATCCCAAAGAAACCCACTATTGAACTGCCAACCCCCAGAATAAAACAGCCGACCAGAAAAGGTTGCCAGCTATCACCCAGCGTTGTCAGGATATTATCGACAGAGAAAATAAATTCGGTGTTGGAGGGGGGTATTTGCATTGCCCACAAACCCACTAAATATGCAAAATAGAACATCGGTGGCATTGTGAGCGGATTGGTGATCCAAACCAGAGCCACAGAAATAGCTAAATGAGCCCTAAAATAAAAAGCAATAGCGGCGGACATTGCCATTTGTGTCGGCAGGGGCACCCAAGCAAAGAACAGTCCGATAGCAAACGCTTTAGCAACAGAACGTCTGTTTAAGTGCCAAAGGTTTGGATCGTGTAACCGGTCACCTAGAAACTTAAGGCTTTTATTATTCTTTATGGTTTCATCACTGGGCATGAAACGTTGAATTATTTTTTTAGCCATAATTTTCTGTAGTTAGGTGTTAATGTGAAAGCCTTACCATTAAGTGAATGCGAAATCATATTAGTTCATCTCCCCTAGAAAGTCACTTTAATTCAAATACTCTTATGAATA
>ENA-OSET01002862-OSET01002862.1-sediment-metagenome-genome-assembly--contig:-NODE-2862-length-16279-cov-3.737625_pt1 | contig 16279 bp, 12 predicted proteins | sample MGYA00237882_ERZ534229 | MGnify/ENA primary metagenome ERZ534229 (study PRJEB26408, sample SAMN06266212) | sediment metagenome | isolation source: Hudson Canyon methane seep mesocosm | place... | reverse complement strand
CCGCCCCGAGTTCTTCGACGTGCTGCTCGACCTCGCGGTCGAGCACCGCCTGCCGATCCGCCTCGAGGGCGGTGACGCCGAGACCCTGGCCGGCTTCCCGTTTCGGGCGCTGGCCGCCGAGGAGGGTGTTCTCACCGTCGACCACCACCGCCTGCGCCCCCTCGCCGACCCCGAGGCCCTCGAGCGCCAGGCCATGGACCTCGAGCCCGGCGTGACGGAGATCGTCGTCGAACCGGCGGTCGACACACCCGAGTTGCGGGCCATCTGCGACAACTGGGGGCGACGCGTCGACCACCGCGATCTGGCCTGTGGCAATTCGGAGATGCGGGCCGACCTCGACCGGGGCCACGTGCGGCTGATCAGCTGGCACGAGGTACGCGAGGCCCAGCGAGCCACCTGAACCGGCGGTGCCCCGGCTCAGGCCCCGTCGAATGTGCTGCGGTCGGCCAGGCCGGCCAGCAACTCCGACCACTCGGGGCTCCCGAACACCGGCCGCAGCCCGAACACGTAGCGGGCGTAGTCGCCCTCGACCTTGCAACGACCCGCCATGAACGCCTCGTCCGGATCCAACTCGCCGCGGAACTGCGCCACGGCATCCGGGTAGGCCCACGTGACCGTGGCGTCCTGGTCGCCGTCACGGCCAGGTAGCACATCGACAACCCTGCCATCGGCCACGACGAGCCGAAACTGCACCTTGCCGTGCGGCGTCTTCGAGACTGCGAACCGCACCACCCCGTCGAGGCCCGGCCGCTCGGGCAGCAGCGCCGCCCCTTCGGCGAAATCGGCGATCCAGTCCTCGGAGAGGAACGACGCCATCAGGCCAGCTCCTCCACCGCGTTCCGTCGGGTCAGGGCATCGATCTCGGCGTCGCCCATCCCGCGGATCCGATCGAAGAGGTCGGACTCGAGCCCGCCCTCGGCCGGGCCGCCGACCAGTGTCTCGGCCAGCACGTAGTCGTCCCACGGGTAGGCGTCTCCGGCGATGTCGTCGGGGAGGCCGAACCAGAACCGAGAAGCCGGATCGATCTGCGTGGCGTGGGCCCGGAGGGCGTCGCACCGGGCCTGCCAGTGGTCGCGGATGGGTACCTTCGTCGTGATGAGGTGGTCGTGGGAGGGCCGCTCGAACCACCACTCGCCGTAGGGCGACTCGAGGCCAAGTTCGCCGAACTTGGCATGGAGCGCCTCCATCCGGGCCCGGGACCACGTCGTGAAGTAGAGCTTCAGCGGCTGCCAGGGCCGCCCCTCATCCGGGTACCGCTGCGGGTCGCCGGCGGCGGCGAAGGCCGGCACCGAGATGTCGTGCACCTGGAGGTGGTCCGGGTGGTTGTAGCCACGCCGCTCGTCGGGGTAGGTGACGATCACGTGCGGACGGACGCTGCGGATGACGCCGACCAGCCGCCCGATGGCCTCGTCAGGGTCGGCTCCGGCAAAGGCCTCAGGGTGGGCTTCGGCGGCTCCGTCAGCGGCGTCGGATCCGGATTCGGACATACCGGAGTCGTGGTAGCCGAGCATGACCACTTCGTCGTACCCGATGATCTCTGCAGAGCGGCGAAGCTCCCCGGCACGTACCTCGGGGAGGTCGGCGTGGACCTCGGGGCGGTCCATGGCCGGGTTGAGGATGTCCCCTGCCTCACCACCCGTGCAACAGACAAGGACGCAGTGGACACCTGCGGCGCTGCACACCGACACCGTCGACGCCCCCTTCGAGGCCTCGTCGTCGGGGTGCGCATGGATGGTGAGCAGGCAGAATTCCGGCTCCTCAGGGGGTTGCATGGGCGGTCACGGTAGCGGATGCCCGATCCGGGGCCGCGGTCGCAACGAAACCACCGCGTGCTACCGTCGCGGCACTCTGGCCGGAGTCGAAAGAGGAGAGTGAGTACCAGATGGACCCTGAGGTCTGGCGCTGGGTGTGGCTGGCGGCTGCCGCCGCGTTCATCGTCGGCGAGATCACCGTCGCCGGCACCTTCTTCCTGCTGCCCTTCGGCCTGGGCGCCGCCGTGGCGGCCGTGTTCGCCTTCTCGGGCGCCGGATCGGCGACGGGATGGACCATCTTCGTGGCCGTCTCACTCGTGGCCTCCATCGCTGTGCGTCCGATCGTCCGGCGCCTCAACGCGACCGGTGACCCGATCAGCGTCGGCGCCGAACGGCTCATCGGCCAGGCGGGCGTCGTGATCAGCGACCTGTCCGCCGGTGCAGACCGCATGGGCGCCGTCCGGGTCGGCCGCGAGGAGTGGCACGCCGAGAGTGTCGACGGTGTCGACCTCCCCACCGGGACCGCCATCGAGGTGACCGACATCCTGGGAACCCGGGCGATCGTGCGCCCCGTCGACTCCGAGTCCTGACCATCCACCGAGCAAGAAATCCCGAGAGGACCACACAATGGCTGGACTAATCGTCCTGGGCGTCGTCGCCTTCGTCCTGTTCATCTTCGTGATGCAGGCCGTCAAGATCGTGCACCCCTGCCAGCGGGGGCTCATCGAACAGTTGGGTCGCTACAAGACCACCACCGACCCGGGCCTCAAGATGATCGTCCCGATCATCCAGAAGCTGATCCGGGTCGACATGCGCGAGCAGGTGATCGACGTCCCGCCCCAGGAGGTCATCACCAAGGACAACGTGACCGTCACCGTCGATGCCGTCATCTACTACGAACCCACCGACCCCCAGCGGCTCATCTACAACGTGGCCAACTTCCTCATGGCCATCACGAAGTTGGCACAGACGAACCTCCGCAACGTGATCGGCGATATGAGCCTGGACAACGCCCTCACCTCACGGGACAACGTCAACGTCACCATGCGCCAGGTACTCGACGACGCCACCGACAAGTGGGGCGTCCGGGTGGTCCGCGTCGAGATCCAGCGGATCGACCCGCCGGTCGACGTGATGAACGCCATGCACGAGCAGATGAAGGCCGAGCGGACCCGGCGTGCCGTGGTCCTGGAGGCCGACGGCACCCGCGAGGCGGCAATCACCCGGGCCGAGGGTGACAAGCAGGCCGTGATCCTGGGCGCCGAGGCGATCCGGCAACAAGCGATCCTGGAGGCCGAGGGCGAGGCCTCGGCCATCCGGGCCGTGGCCGACGCCGAGCGCTACCGGCAGCTGACGGTGGCCGAAGGCGAGGCCGAGGCTGTGAGAAGTGTCTACGGGGCCATCCACGATGGCAATCCCACGCCTGACCTGCTGGCCATCAAGTACCTGGAGGCCCTCGGGACCGTCGCCGACGGACGGGCCACCAAGATCTTCCTGCCGGCGGACCTGAGCGCCACCCTGGGTTCGTTGGGAGCCATAGCCGAACTATTCACCGGTGAGGCCCCAGACGCCGGAGGAGAGTCGGAAGCGCCATCAGCACCCGTGGACGACCCGGCGCAGGCTGACTGATCACAGGCCGGACGAGCCGGTCACCTAGCCGACGGGTACCAGTTGGTCCTCGCCACCCTCGTCCTCGACGAGTTCCCAGCCGCACATGGCGGCCAGGAGGACCTGGCCCTCCTCGGGACCACTGGCGATCAGCTCGTCGCCGGCGGCGAGCCGTACCGGTCCACGCGGCCGGTAGACGTAGCCACCACCCCGCCGGATCGCCAGCACCGTAAACCCCGGCTCAATGTTCAACTGGAGGTCCTTCAACGTCGAGCCGTCCACGGTGGATCCCTCGGCAACGGGGAACCGAACAGCCACCTCGTCCGCTTCGCCTAGGGCGATGCCGAGGATCGGGTGGAGTTCCTCGCCCTCCTCGACCAGCCAGACCATGGCACGAGCCTGGTCGCCAAGGTCCTCCGCCGCCTCGGCCAGGTGGAGCAACCCCCGGAGCGACGACGGGTCCATGCCGTCAGCGGCGGCCCGCAGTACCCAGAGCTCAAGGTGGTCCCTCATCTCGTCGAGCCGCTGCTCCAGGTGGCCCACCTCGGCAGCCAGCCCCCTGTCTCCCAGGACCAACGCGCTGTAGGCCACGCCCACGGCGGCCTCCGAAAGGTTCTTCATCTCGACCAGCACGTCCACGGCACGGTCCAGGTCGGTGAGGGCCTCGCCGCCATCGGGGCGGGGCGGTTCCCAGACCGGAGCAGCCGCCAGTTCGCGCAGCCGGGTGATGCCATCGGGTGAGCCGTGCAGGAACAGCACGTCGCCGGGCACCAGGACGGTGTCGCCGTCCACGTCGGTGATCCACTGCCGCCCGCGACGCACCGCCATGACCCGCATTCCGGCCTGAACCCTCAGCTCGAGGGCCGAGAGCGGCCGGTGGGCCATGTGGGAGCCGTCGCTTACCAGCACACGGTGCGACACCTCCTCGGCATCAGAGAGGTCGGCGACGAGCTGCTGGGGGATTCCGAGGCGATGGGTAACGATCCGGGCGATGTCCACGGCGTCATTGGCCATGCGCTCGATGGCGGACACCACTTGGAGCACCGACGACATTCCCTCGGCCTCCCTGGGGCTGCGGGCGGCCATCACGCACACTGCCCGCATGTCATGGACGAGCTCGCTCATCTGCTGCTCCAACTCGTCGACCTCTTCGGCCATGTCTGGGTCGCCGAAGTAGACCGACGCGTACGCCAGGTCGACCATCAGCTCGGAGGTGTCCTTAGCCTCGGCCAGCATGGCCCGCAGATTGCGGGGTCTCTCGTCCATCAGATCCTCGCTAGATGTAGTGGGTGAATGGTATTCCCGACCGTCCGACGTTCGTGGAGGGTTGCGAAATGGCGTCCGGATGGCACGGTCATGCCACCCCCACGGCCACCATGGCCAGGACGAGGGTGAACGCCCCGACGAGGTCGAGGGCCGACATCACCACCGGGATGCCGTAGGTGTCCGGATCCAGGCCGTACCGGTAGGCGGCCATCGTCGTGTAGTACGCCACGAGGACGACCAGCACCGTGGCCACCAGGCCCGCCATCAGGACCACGGCGACCAGGTCCCCGATCCCGGGAGTGGTCTGGCCCGTGGCCACCGAAGCCAACTGGGCGACCACGGCGCAGAAGGCGAACACAGGAAGGGCGAGGAGGGCCAGCGACCGGACCTCGCGCAGGCTGGACCGTGACGGCAGAGGGGTGGCGTCGTCCAGGCCCAGGTGGAACTGAGTGGAGAGACGACTCGAGAGGATCCCCCCGAGGGCGCCCGCCGTTCCCAGGAAGGCCGGAAGCAGGATGAGCATCGCCTCGGCGGCCAGCAGGTCGTCCAGGCGCCCCTCGACCGTCACGCCAGCGACCAGGTCGAGCACCCCGGCTGCGGCCAGCACCGGCAACGACTGTCGGACGATGCGCCTGGCGTCGACCAGGGGGGAGCGCCATGCCGCCACCAGAACCACGACGGCCGCCGCTCCCAAGCCTCCGCCCAGCACCTCGGTGAACCCGGAGTGGCCGGCCAGACCGGCTGCAAGGACGAGGGCCGGCACAGTGGCCAGGTCGCCGAGGGTGGATACCAGCGGCGCAAGGACGTTGTCCAGGTCCCAGCCGAAGCGGACCGATCCGGCGGCCAGGGCGAGGGTCACCGCTCCGACCAGGATCGAGGCCAGCAGTCCTCCCAGGGTCGACACGACGACGAAGTCGGCCAGGGTCATCGTCGGGGCGACGCCGAACACGATGGCCGTGCCGCTGGCCATCAGGCCGAGGGCCGCACTCAGCACCACGCTCAGGGCGGCAGCCCCGACCAGGTTCTGCCCGACCACACCATCGAGTCGGGCAGAGAGTCGGAAGGTCCCTGCATGCACGGCGGTTCCCAGGCGACTCCCCATGGCCCCGAACACGTTGCCCCGCAATGCAATAGCACCCGGCACGAGGAGGAGGAGGCCTGGCAGCTCGGCCAACGTCCCCTCCGAGGCAGCCAGGACCATGCCACCGGCGGATGCGGCCAGCACCCCGATGGAGAGTGCCCCGATCCGCTGGCGCACATCGGCCGAGGGGACGGCCGCGTGGAGACGCTGGGCGGAACGCATTGCACCATTGTGCTGGACTGCCGCTCCGTCGACCGGGTCATTCCCGGCGGCGACCCGTACCGGCGTCGGCCGGACTCAACGGAAGTCCCGGGAACGGGCCGGTGGTCGGACCCCGAGGGGAGCAAGGTGCTCCGCCACCACGTTGACCACTCCCTCGCAGGCCTCCACCCGACCCCGTACGAGCAACGCCGATGCCGCTACCGCAACGTCGCGGTAGCGGACCCAGCAACCCTTCGAAACCACCACGTTCACCAGCCCGGTCTCGTCCTCCAGGTTCAGGAACGTCACCCCACCGGCGCTGTGGGGGCGCTGCCTGTGGGTGACCACCCCTGCCACCCTCACCCGGTCCCCGTCACGCACCGACCGCAGGTCCACCGCCGTGGTCACGCCCTCGGCCTCCAGGCGGTGGCGGATGAACCGGGTGGGATGCCCCTCGGGAGACACCCCGGTGGCCCACAGATCCGCACGCGCCACCTCCCGGACGTCCATGGGCGGCAGCGGCGGGGGCTGGATGCCTGTGGCCACCCCGGGTAGGTGGTCTGGTCCGGTGGCGGCCAACGCCCCCGCCACCCACAGTGCCTCCCTCCGATCCACGTCGAAGCCGGCGAACGCCCCGGCGGTGGCCAGGGCCTCCATGACCGGGCGGCCGGGATCCACCCGCCGCTGGAGGTCCTCGATCGACGTGTACGGCCGGCCGGCGGCGATGGCAGCGGCAAGGTCTCCTCCGATTCCACGAACCGACCCGATGCCCATCCGGATGGCCGGGCCGGCGGAACGCTGCTCGAGGGTGGCATCGGCCCCCGACCTGTTCAGGTCCGGGGTGCGGACCTCCACGCCGTGGCGACGGGCATCCTGGACCAGGGTGTGCGGCGAGTAGAAGCCCATGGGCTGGGCATTCAGGAGCCCGGCGCAGAACGCCGCCGGGTGGTGGAACTTCAACCAGGAACTGGCGTACACGAGGTGTGCGAACGACACGGCGTGGCTCTCCGGGAACCCGTAGTCGGCGAAGGCGGCCAGCTTCTGCCAGACCTGCCCGGCGATGTTGGACGGGACCCCGCGCTCCCCCGCCCCGTCCAGGAAGCGCTGGTGGAGGGCCTCCATGCGGGCGTGGCTGCGCTTGGACCCCATGGCCTGTCGAAGCCTGTCGGCCTCACCGGCGGTGAATCCGGCAACGTCCATCGAGAGGCGCATGAGCTGCTCCTGGAACAGCGGGATGCCGAGGGTTCCCGCCAGGGCGTCCTCACACGACGGGTGGAGGTAGGTGACCTCCTCCTGCCCGTTCCTGCGCCTGATGTAGGGATGGACCGACCCACCCTGGATCGGGCCGGGCCGGATGAGGGCGATCTCGACCACCAGGTCATGAAAGCAGCGGGGCCGCAACCGGGGCAGGGTCGCCATCTGGGCCCGGCTCTCGATCTGGAACACCCCGATGGTGTCGGCGGCGCAGATCATGTCGTAGACGGCATCGTCCTGCTCCAGGCGTGACAGGTCGACCTGGCTTCCCTCGTGGGCGGCCACCAGGTCCAGGGTGTGGTGCAGGGCGCTGAGCATGCCCAGCCCCAGCAGGTCGAACTTGACTAGCCCCACGGCGGCACAGTCCTCCTTGTCCCACTGCAGGACGCTGCGGTTCGCCAGGCGCCCCCACTCGACCGGGCACACCTCGGCCATCGGCCGGTCGCAGATGACCATGCCGCCGGAGTGGATACCGAGGTGCCTGGGGGCGTCGCACAACTCCTCGGCCAGGGTGGCCACGTCGGCTGGAATCCCGGCCGGGGCCTCACCGCCACCGTTCGTCGACGCCGCGGGCGACAGCCGACGCTCCAGGCCCTTGGCGAAGGCGTCCTGGAGGCCCGGGGCGTATCCCAGCGCCCGGGCCGCGTCGCGTACCGCCGAACGGGCCCGGTACGTGATGACGTTGGCCACCTGGGCGGTATGCCTACGGCCGTAGCGGCCGTACACGTACTGGATGACCTCCTCCCGACGACCGCTCTCAATGTCGAGGTCTATATCAGGCGGCCCGTCTCGCTCCGGGGAGAGGAACCGCTCGAACAGCAGGCCAAGGCCCACCGCGTCGGCGTTGGTGATGCCCAGCGCGTAGCAGACGGCCGAGTTGGCCGCCGACCCCCGTCCCTGGCAGAGAATCCCCTCTCGCCGGCAGAACTCCACGATGTCCCACACCACGAGGAAATAGCCGGGGAATCCGAGGCCGGCAATGACGTCCAGCTCCCGGTCGATCTGGGCCCATGCCCCGGCGACGCGTTCGGAGGTGCGCTCTCCGTAGCGGCCGGTGGCCCCATCATCGGCCAGCTGGCGCAGGAGGGACATCTCGTCCAGCCCATCGGGGCACGGGTAGGGCGGCAAGCCCGGAGCCACCAGGCGAAGGTCGAAGGCACACCGGGCACCCAGATCGGCGGCGCTCGCCACTGCAGACGGCCACCGTGCGAAGCGGCGGGCCTGCTCCACCCCGGAACGCAGGTGGGCCGATCCCGTGGGCGGAAGCCAGCCATCCAGTTCCTCCATGGATCGGCGGGCCCTCAACGCCGCCATAGCGGTGGCCAGGCGACGGCGGGCCGGGCGGTGGTAGTGGACGTTGTTGGTGGCCACCAGGTTCAGGCCAGCATCCACGGACAGCTGGGCCAGGGCGTCGTTCCGCTCGGCGTCCAGCGGGTACCCGTGGTCCCAGATCTCGACCACCACCCGGTGGCGGCCGAACCGTTCCACCAGGTCGTCCAGGACCCGTCGTGCCGCCGCCGGTCCATCGCTCTGTAGGGCTACCGGGACGGCGCCCTTCCGGCATCCGGTAAGGACCGTCCAGTGGGGATCCGTTCCGGCCAGGTCGGTGAGCCGGTCCAGCGAGAGCCTGGGGTGGCCCTTGGTGCCCGCCAGTTGGGATTCCGATATGGCGGTGCCCAGCAGGGCGTAGCCGGCCGGGTCGTCGGCCAGCACCAGCAGGTGGGTGGAAGACGGGTCCGGGACGGCGCTACGAGGCGTCGACGCGTCCAACGACAGCTCGCTGCCGAAGACCGTCGGCAGGCCGTGCTCCCGGGCCGCCTCGGCGAACCGCACCACCCCGTAGAAGCCATCGTGGTCGGTGAGCGCCAGGGCAGTGAGCCCCAAGCGCACGGCTTCGGCCACCAGCTCGTCGGGCGACGAGGCCCCGTCCAGGAAGCTGAAGTGGGAATGGCAGTGCAGCTCCGCGTAGGGGACCCCTCCTCCCGGTACTGCACCGGGCGACGGTTCCACGGACCCGGATCGCCCCACCGGGAGCGGTGTCCGATCGGGGGCTGGATCGAACGGACGGTCGGAAAGACGGCCCTCCAACTCACGCCACGACATCCGGGAACCGGACCAGCCCATCCAGGGACAGTATCGAACAAGTGTTCGATACTCAACCGGGGTGGCGGGCCTCCGGTCGGGAACGCCGAGCTGGGCTCAGCCCACGAGCCCCCTCACCAGGGCGTCCACCTCGGGACCGCAGTCGCTCAGGTCACCGTCGGCTATGCACGGCTGGCCCAGCAACTGGGCCATCAACTGGGCTCCGAGGTTTCCAAACATTCCCGCTGTGGTGCTGGGTGGCACAACCGTGGTCGTCGGCGCGGCCGCTGTGGTGGTCGTCGGCGCGGCCGCTGTGGTGGTCGTCGGCACCGTGGTTGTGGGTGGAACCGTTGTGGTGGGCGGAACCGTGGTCGTGGGTGCCACCGTCGTGGTCGTGGTGGGTGCCGTCGCCACGGCGTCGACCGGGAGGCCGCGTGCCTCGTTCTCGGCAATGTGCGCCACCCGGGTCGCCGGCCCGTACCAGCCGTCGGCCTCGATGCCCAGCACCCGCTGCAGCACGACGGCGTCCGTGCTACGCCCCCACGCATAGGAGGCCGTCAGCACCGCCACCTCGTCCACCGGAACCACCGTCGTGGTCGTGGTCGTCGTCGTGGTCGTCGGCACGGTTGTAGTAGCGGCGAGCGTGGTGGTCACAGGTGGAGTCGTCGAGGCGGTGTCGACCGACGACGTTTGCGCAGCCTCGACGGCCGTGGACGAGGTAGACATCGCCGATGAGGCTGAGACCGGGTACAGAACCGGCCGCACCGACGGTTCGGCCACGCGCGCGACAAACACCACCACCACTCCAATGACGCCGAGCGTCACCATGGCATTCAGCATCAGGCGAATCACGGGGCACAGCCTTGCATCGCGGGGCCCGAATTCCGCGGCACCCAACGTGGCGTGTGACACCCGCCACGACCCACGCCGGATCGGGGTGGGCAGACGCCTCCGGGTGGCGTAGGCGGCCACCACCTCGAGTCAACATTTTGTCAATGTGGCCGGTGGCCAGTGGGTAGCCTTCACACATGAGTACACCCAGCGCCTCCGGAATCGGCGCCTTCACAGCGCCCACCTTCGACGCCTCCACCTTCAATGCCACCACCTTCGGATTGTCCACCGAACTGGTCGACGGTGACCGCTACCAGCGCAGCGTCGACAGGTTCCGGGAACAGGGCATCGTCTTACCCACCTTCGCCCAACTTGCAGACCCATCCAGGATCCCGGGCAGCATCCGCTCATCCCTGACGGGCGTCGACCGCAACGCCGCCGACGCCCTGAACCTGTTTCGCGTGCACTGGTACAACGACCTGCACGGCGGCTTCACGGACGTACCGGAACACGTGGTGCTCCCACCGGAACTGACCGGCGTGCCGGCGCCGATCATCGTGGCGTTCGGCAACCGGTTCCCGATGATCGGCGCCCACAAGGTCCTGGCCGCCTACTCCTGCCTGGTTCCGCGGATCCTCACCGGCGAGTACGACCCAACGTTGCACCGGGCAATCTGGCCGTCGACCGGCAACTTCGCCCGCGGTGGTGTCGCCATCTCGCGCCTCATGGGCTGCCGGGGCGTCGCCGTGCTCCCGGAGAACATGAGCCGGGAACGCTTCGAGTGGCTGGACGAATGGATCGCCGACCCTGACGACGTGATCCGCACCACCGGCTCGGAGAGCAACGTCAAGGAGATCTACGACGCCTGCGACGAGTTGGAAAAGGACCCCGGCAACTTCATCCTGAACCAGTTCACCGAGTTCGCCAACTACGTGGGCCACCACGAGGTGACCGGCCGGGCCCTGGAGCACCTCTACCTGCACCACGCAGCTCTGCGCCCCGGCCTACGCCTGGCAGCCTTCGTCGCCGCTTCGGGCTCGTCGGGGACGCTGGCAGCCGGTGAACGCCTCAAGGCCGACCACGGAGCCAAGATCGCCGCGGTCGAGGCCCTGGAATGCCCGACGATGCTCTACAACGGATTCGGCGAACACAACATTCAAGGAATCGGCGACAAGCACATCCCCCTGATCCACAACGTCACCAACACAGACGTCGTCGTCGGCGTCTCGGACTCGACCTGTGACGAGCTGGGGATGGCTTTCGGCACCTCCGAGGGGCTGGCCCACATCGCCTCGTTGGGCGTGGACGGCGCAGTCATCGACACACTCCGCCACTTCGGCCTTTCCAGCATCTGCAACGTGGTGGCTTCAATCAAAACCGCAAGGGAACTGGACCTGGGGCCGGATGACGCCATCGTCACGGTGGCGACCGACGGGTCCGAGATGTACGGCAGCGAACGCGAGTCCATGGCCACCGGCCGCTACGCCGGCGGATTCGGGCCCTCCGAGGCCGCAGCCGCGGTGGCCACCCACCTGAACGAGGCCGACACCTCCCACGTAGAGGTCCTGGACGAAATCGGCAGGAACCGCATCTTCAACCTCGCGTACTACACGTGGGTCGAGCAGCGTGGAATCGACTTCGCCGACTTCGAGGTCCGGCGTGGACAGGACTTCTGGCGCCACGTCCAGACCATGGCCCCGACATGGGATGCCATGATCGACGAATTCAACGGCCGTGCCAGCGTGCCGGCCGCCGATTGAGCGCAACGGCCACCAACGGGACGATGGACGGCGCCCCGCCCGACGGACCCGACCCTGGGATCGGCTGGCTGGGCAGCCCACCAGGTGCCACCTGGCCGAGGTCGGAGGATCCACTGGCCGACGGCGCCAATCCGTTCATCACCTTCCGGACCCTGCTCTGGTCGCACCACGCAGCGATGGCCGCCGGCTGGTCAGACGACCGGTACGTGGACCTCGTCCGTCGTCTGGACGAGGCCGTCGCCGACGTGGACGGCCTGGGCTTCCAGGTCACCCCGTACCGCCACCTGGTCGCCCTGGGCGACGCCGTCGGCCAGACGGGGGGCATCTGGGCGAAGGACGAGACCGGCAACGTGTCGGGCAGCCACAAGGCCCGGCACCTGTTCGGCCTGGCCCTCCACCTGGAGGTTGACGGGGTCCCATCGACCACGCCATTGGCCATCGCATCGTGTGGCAACGCCGCCCTGGCCGCTGCGACCGTCGCACGTGCCGCCGGACGACCGCTGGCCGTACAGGTCCCGACGTGGGCCGACGAAGGCGTGCTAGGACGATTAGACGACCTGGGCGCCAACGTGAAGGTCTGCGAACGACGCTCCGGCGAGGCGGGCGATCCCTGCCTCCACCGGTTCCGGGAGATGGTGGCCGATGGAGCCGTCCCGTTCTGCTGCCAGGGCACGGAGAACCTCCTCACGCTGGACGGTGGCCGGACACTGGGCTTCGAACTGGCCGCCCAGTGGGCTACCCACGGCCGCTCACCCACCCGCCTCCTCGTGCAGGTCGGCGGCGGTGCGCTGGCCAGCAGCACCGTTCAGGCCCTGGACGATGTGGTGGCCCGTGGCGGCCCCACGACGCGGCCAAGCCTGGTCACCGTCCAGCACGAGGGCTGCGCACCTCTCGCCAGAGCGTTCAACCGTGTGGCGTCAGCCGACGATCCAATGGCGACGCTGGTCCTGCCGGATGCCACCTCGGACGATGGCAGCGCTATGTGGCCATGGACGGACCCGACCTCCGTGGCCACCGGACTACTCGACGACGTCGTCTACGACTGGCGGGCACTGGTTAACGACATGCTGCTGGGGCCGGCCCCGGGCGGCCCGGTGGTGGCCACCGAGGCAGACCTGGTGGAGGCCCACCGGTTGGTGTGGGCCCACACGGAGGTGGCCGCCGACCCGACCGGCACCGGCGGCCTGGCTGGCCTGCTGGCCGCCCGACGGGACGGCTGCATCGGTGCCGACGAGCCCATAGCCATTCTGCTCACTGGAGTCGAGAGGTCATAGGGTCCGGGGCATGCGATTCTCATATTGGGCAAATGCGGGCCAGACCTGGCCGGAACTGCTCGAAGGTTGCCAGCATGCTGAGGCCACGGACTGGGACGGGATCTGGGTGCCCGACCACTTCATGCCCCCGCCAGGTGGTTATGGCCCGGAAAAGGATTCTGGCTCACCCGAGATGGGCAGCATTCTGGAGGCTTGGACCATGTTGGCCGCCCTCGCAGTAGCCGTGCCCCGGCTACGAATCGGTGCGATGGTCACTGGCAACACCTACCGGCATCCAGCGCTTCTGGCCAACATGGCGGCCACGGTCGATCACATTTCGGGTGGGCGCCTTGTGGTCGGGATTGGTGCTGGTTGGCAGGAGAACGAACACCGACGCTATGGCTTGGAACTGGGTTCGTTCGCTGAGCGCTCAGACCGGTTCGAGGAAGCCTGTGAGATTCTCACCATGTTGTTCTCGCAAGATCGCACCACGTTCTGTGGCGAGTACTACGAACTAGACGAGGCACCCATGGAGCCAAAACCTCTTCAAAGCCCGTTGCCGCTCCTCATTGGCGGTGGTGGAGAGAAGCGGACGCTGCGAACCGTGGCCCGGTTCGCCACCGAGTGGAACAGTTGGGGGCGTCCCGAGGAAATACGCCACAAGATCAGCGTCTTGGAGCGGCATTGTGAGGAGGTAGGCCGCGATCCTGCCGAGATTCAGAAGTCCGCGGTGGGGGTGCTCATGTTCACCGAGACCGAAGAGAAAGCTGCCGAGATTCAGGAGAACTTGGGCCAGCGATCCGGCCTGGTTGGTACCCCAGCACAACTCCGTCAAGTAGTGGCCGAGTACGCAGCTGTGGGTGTAGACGAATTGCTAGTTCCAGACTTCGCCGTCTCGGCTGAGGAGCGAAATGACTACCTCGACCGCTTCCGTGCCGAGGTTGTCGATTACTAGGAAGAAATGAAGCCGCTCTGCGTGGCTGAGACCTGCCGAGACCTCTTGGTGGTGGGGCGGGACTTAAACCCACAACCGTCGGGCTAAATGCACAATCAGCGGGTGACGCCGATCAGGGTGCCGCCTGCCAGAGTCACAATGACGGCGAGGACCAATCTCTTGTCTATTTCAGTACCTCCAATCAAGAGTCCGGAAAGTAGGACCGCTCCGACAGTTTGTGTGGCTCCCAAGAGTGGCGACACGATCACAACGCGACTCCGCTCAAAGGCGGCCAACAGAGCCGGCATGGCGAGACCGACAGCGATACCCGGAATCAGCATCGCCGGCATGCTGCGGCGCAGGTTCTTGGAGAACTCTCGTGGCCTAGCAGTCCCAACTGCTACCCCGATCAGAACTACAGCCCCGACCCCAAGAGTTACAGCGGCAGCTGCGGAACTGTCCAGATTGCTTTCTTGGGTAACTGATCGAGCCAGGACGTCTCGTATGGCGAACTGGAGAGCTGTTAGGGCGGCAAAAGCCAATCCCAACCGCGACACACTCGTTTTCGTAGTCCCCTCCGTCGCTAAAAGAACACTGCCCATAACAGCGAGAATGGTTCCAACTACTACCGAGGCCGACCAGTGTTCTTTAAGGAAGATGGTGGCTAGAACAACCGACCACACCGGCACTGTGCCAAGCATGATGGCGGAACGAGACGGTCCAGCCATGCGGATTGCGGCATAAAACGTCAACTGAGCGACACCAGGAACGATTGCCCCAATAACGAAAAATCCCTGGGAGTTCGCCCAACTCAGATCGCTAAGTCGAACGCCGCCGATGATGGCAATAATTGAGGCCACAGTCGTCGCTGTCATGACTGTGGCCGCTGCTGCTACATCGGTTCGGATTCCTGTGCGATCAAGAGCTAATCGTGTGAACGTGGCGTTAACCGCGAAGAGCGTCCCGGCAAGACAGGTAAGGACAATGCTCATCGAGTTCCTGTCGGTGGTCCGAGTATCGACCAGCGCTCCATGAAATGGCCGGTTGCTTCAAGAGTAAAGGCCAGCAAACATGATCTAACCGAATCCACAGCGTTTGGTCGAGTTAACGGGTCGGCATGCCTGCACGGCCGAGGACCTTCTTGGCGGCGGCGGTTGCAGCGGCCAGAGCGGCCTCCTCGTTTGCGGTGGTCAACTTCCGATCCCGGATGATGAAGCGACCGTCCACCAGTACATGGACAACATCGCGGGGCGTGGCGCAGTAAACAAGCGCTGACGGCAGTCGGTGCACTGGGGCCACGAAAGGGCTGGCGAGGTCAACGACCACCAGATCGGCCTTCCAGGAGGGCTGAACGGCGCCGAGATCATCGGCTCGGGTTAGGAGTTTGGCTCCGCCGCGACAAGCCATCGCCAGGACCTCCTCCGGCTGGAGGGCCATGGCATCATGCCGTCCTACTTTTTGGAGCAGTGCAGTGGTCTTGCACGTCTCGAACATGTCCTGTCGGTTGTTGCTGCCCGCCCCGTCCGTGGCTAGTGCCACGTTTACTCCGTGGTCCAAGAGAGCCCGGATCGGGGCGATTCCCGATGCCAAGTACATGTTGGAAACCGGGCAGTGGACTACTGACGCACCGCGCTCGGCTATGAGTTGGATCTCTGTTTCGTCCAGCCACACCGAGTGCGCCAACTGGACATCGGGTCCTAACACACCGAGAGAGTCCAACCACGAAACATGGCGCAACCCCCGCTCCTTAAGGTTCATTTCCACTTCGATTTCCGTCTCTGCGCAGTGGGTGTGGATGTGACCGCCCCACGACCGGGCTGCAGCTGCGGTGGCCACCATGGCCTCGTCCGAACATCCCCAGGGGATGAGGGGAGCCAGGCCGATGGTGATGCGTCCGTCGCAAGAACCGTGCCATGTCTTGCGCAGTGGTTCGACTCTTTCCAACACTGTGTCGGCTGATTCTGTAAGTGGCGGGTGGTAGTTGCGGTCGGCCCAACCCCGGGCCAGTTCAAACCGAATACCTAGGTCGGCAGCCACCTGACAGATGGCGTCATCGATGTCGGGGTCTGCGTGCACGTACTGGTGATCGATCACAGTTGAAGCACCTGACCGAAGGTTCTCGATCAGACCGAGAGTGGCTGCAGCGCGCGCTGTTTCGGCGTCGATTTCACCGGCGGCCGGCCAGATGCAGTCCCTAAGCCAGTCCAGGAGAGACTTGTCGTCGGCAAGGCCCCTGAACAGGGTTTGGAACAGGTGGG
>ENA-OSET01002858-OSET01002858.1-sediment-metagenome-genome-assembly--contig:-NODE-2858-length-16299-cov-26.930835_pt1 | contig 16299 bp, 18 predicted proteins | sample MGYA00237882_ERZ534229 | MGnify/ENA primary metagenome ERZ534229 (study PRJEB26408, sample SAMN06266212) | sediment metagenome | isolation source: Hudson Canyon methane seep mesocosm | place... | reverse complement strand
ACTCATCGCGGCTTGAGTGGTCCCTCTGTTTTACAGATATCATCTTATTGGCGACCTGGTGAAGTGGTTAATATCAATTTTTTACCTGATGTTGATTTGATAGAGGTATTGCATCAAAAAAGACAGCAACAAGTAAAAATGCAGTTAAAAAGTATTTTGACAGAATACTTACCGAAACGATTAATTGAAGTGTTGGTTTTAAAAGATTATTTAACAATGTCACTGCAGGATATTTCAAATAAACACATTGAAACAATTGCCAATAGTATTCATCAATGGAGCATTAAGCCTAATGCAACTGAGGGCTATAGAACCGCAGAGGTGACTTTAGGGGGGGTTGATTGCTCTGCTATTTCATCCAAAACGATGGAAAGCAATGCGGTTTCAGGACTTTATTTTGTGGGTGAAGTACTTGATGTAACCGGTTGGTTGGGGGGATATAACTTTCAATGGGCCTGGTCATCTGGTTGGTGCGCTGGTCAGTATGTATAATATGATTTTTTTAAAAATTAGTCCTTATAATTAACTCAGTAAAGAATGAAGAAAATATTTAACAAAAGCTTTTTCACCAATTTGATTGCTATTGCAATTATTGCAACAGGTTATGTGTGTCCTGTTTATCCTGAATTAATGAAGTCTATTGGTTTCTTTGCTCTGTCAGGGGCGGTGACTAACTGGATTGCAATTCATATGTTGTTTGAGAAAGTTCCTTTATTATATGGCTCAGGTGTAATTCCCAATCGTTTTGAAGAGTTTAAAACTTCAATTAAAGACTTGATGATGAATCAATTTTTTACTTTGGAAAATGTAGAGCAATTTATTCAGACTGAAGAAAAGCAGGGGGGGAAGGTCTTAAATCTTGAACCATTAATGGAAGCTGTTGATTACGACAAAGTCTATGAAGGCTTGGTTTCATCAATCATGGAATCATCATTTGGCAGTATGTTGATGATGATGGGTGGAGAAGAAGCGTTAGTGCCTTTGAAAGAACCATTCACAGAAAAAATGAAGCTGACTTTAACAGAAATGGTTGAATCAGAACGTTTCCAAAAAGCATTAGAACAAGGCCTGGATACTCATAAGATAGGTGAAGATATTATTGGGAAAGTTGAAACAGTGATTGATAAACGCCTTAATGAATTAACACCTCAATTAGTTAAAGAAATGGTTCAAGAAATTATTCGCAAACATCTGGGATGGTTAGTTGTTTGGGGTGGCGTTTTTGGTGGTTTAATTGGTGCTGGTTTCAGTTTTCTATGAAATTAGCTTTTGAGGAATTTGGAGACTGTTCTCATCAACCTTTAATCATTCTACATGGTTTTTTTGCATCATCGCGGAACTGGCGACAGGTTGCAAAGAAACTATCTGACACCTGTCATGTTTATGTATTGGATTTGCGTAATCATGGCTTATCGCCCCATAGTCCAGAAATGGATTATCCCGTCATGGCAAATGACTTAAAATGTTTTATGGATGAACAGGGCCTGGAAAAAGCTAGTGTTCTGGGTCATAGCATGGGTGGCAAGGTGGCTATGTGGTTTGCTTTGAACTATCCGCAGCGATTGAATAAGCTCATAGTGGCAGATATTTCACCTGTGACTTATGAACACAGCTTTGATAAAACTATTGGGGCGCTAAAACAATTACCATTAGATCAAATAGCTAATAGAAAACAGGCAGATGATTTATTAGCTTCTGGTATTGAGGAGCTTTCGTATCGACAGTTTTTATTGCAGAATTTACAATTAAAAGAGGGCGCATATAGTTGGCGTGTTGATTTAGACGTTTTTTATAAAACAGCTGATAATATTATCGGATTTCCAGATTGGGATAAGAATGCCCCTTTTTTAGGACAATCATTGTTTATAATGGGTGAAAAATCAAACTATACGAATGAAGAGGCTATTTATTCATTTTCCCCCAAGACTGATATTAGGCTTTTAGCAGGGGCTAATCATTGGCTGCATGTAGATAAGCCAGTAGAGTTTTGCCAATCAGTTAGTGATTTTATAAATAAGCAGTAAAAAAAAACCATTGTTAGCCGCTATAAAAGGATATGAGGGTAACCGTTCTCCTCCCCCTTTGTAAAAGGGGGATTAGAGGGGGATTTGTTTAATAAAATCTCCCCTAACCCCTCTTTTCCAAAGAAGGGGACTGAACGGTTACATATGAGGAGTAGTGGATAAAAATGAATGTGTTAAAAGTTATATTTCTAGTTTTAGTTCTAACAGGTTCTTTCAGTTACGCTGAAGACTACTCTACACCCTTGCTTAAAGCTGACTGGTCATATGAACGAGGGCCATCATACTGTCAGTTAACTCAGAAGATATCGTTGTATGGTATGGCTGAGTTTATGCATCAGTCTGGAGAATTATTACGCTTTTCAATAAGAGAAAACCGTAACAAACCAGAAATAGTTAGGGCCAGCCTAGTCATTGATTCTGCTCCCTGGATTCACCAGTCAGTGCCTAAAAAAGAACATTTGGTTTATCTTGATTTAAATATCGATATACAAAACTATCCACGACTAAGCGTTTATGGAGATTCAGCTGAAAGCATGCTGGATGCCTTATCTCAAGGATTGTTTCCAACATTTAGTTATATAAGAGCCTCAGTGACGGGCATGTTGCCAGAAACCAGAGTTGCTGTGTCATCTGTTAATTTCTTAAAGCAATACCAACAGTTTAGTGATTGTAGAATAGATTTTTTACCCTCTGGTTTAAAGACTGTATTAGAAAAAATTTATTACTTTAAATCCGCTAGTAAAAGTCTATCTGCCAGTGCCCAGAAACAGCTAGGCGATACCGTGAAATATTTAAAAGAAGTGCGTGGTTCTCGCATTTTGATTGTCAGTAAAACGGCAATAGCAGGTAATCGAGATAAAAAATGGTTTTTAAGTAGGGCAAATGTGATTTCTGCCAATTTAATTAAACAAGGTATAACTAAAAATAAGATCACAATAAAATCAGGACCAACCATTCCATCGACAGATAACAAAGTAATAACAGTCAATATCTTTGGACCAGATTCATTAAATACTATTTATTATAGAAAAGGCAATACAAAACTAACACGGCTTGAAAAGCAAAGGCTGGATGTAGTTGCCCATTATGCTAATGAGTTTATGCCTCATAGCCAGTTAATAATTAAAAGTTATACCGATAGTAAAGGTAAGCGAGCTACTAATCTAAACGTTTCGCAACAAAGGGGGGATGTGATTAAACGTTATTTAATTTCTCAAGGGTTATCGGAAAAAAGAGTACAAGTTAAAGCCTATGGCGAAAGCCGACCTGTAAAAAGCAATCGATTTCCAAGGGGTAGGGCACAGAATAGGCGAGCTATTATTGAATTTTTGGGGTAATTATGAGTTCTTTGATTTGGTATAAATCAAAGACGGAACAGTTTTAAGCTCTGGCCTCGATGTTTTTATTTATTAACCATATGTAAGGGTATCAGGACAAGGCAACTTATTTGCTACTAAATTTAGCGGCTCTTGATTTAAAGAAAGACTGTGTAATGAGTTTCCGTATAAGTCGTCAATTTGTTGTTGTAAATTAATTTCTTCTATAGTTTCGGTATAGCAATCTTCTACAATTTCACGAAAATCTCGTCGCATGTTTTTTTCAATGATTAATAGCTCTAATAACCCCCGTGCTTTAAGAAATTCTATGTCCATTGGTTTAATTGTGATTGTAAAAAAACATTAACCATAATAATAGTAGATAAATTAAGCTAAGTATATAGGTAAAAGACTACATTTTTTAGGGGTAATAGTCATAGAATGCAAACAACTGCAGAGGCGCGAGTTTTAGGCTTTTGTTGCTTTAGAGCATGTAAGTTCAATGTTACCTGATATTATTTCACTGCTTTCCCGACCTACACCAACAAACTTGCCTTTAAGTGTTGTTGGGTTGTTAAGCCAATGTAATATAAGTAGGCCATGTATAAATATTGTCTTGCCTTTGTTTTTGTAATTAAGCTGTAAATAATCATCCCTATAGAATCCTCCAGTGACTTCTATCTGTACTGCTTCATTCATTTCTAAATATTCTCCTGTACCAGTAATAACCTTACTGTTGGCTTCAAGAGTAAATGAAATTGTAAATGTTTTTTTCGTAGAATCAGCTTGAACCTGTGAAAATTCTCCTTCCCATCTTTTACTGACTGCCTTTTGAGCATTTTTAATGGGTAAAAGATTTCTGACATGTTGTATACCATCGTAAATAGTATTACCGATTATTCCAGTACCGATACCCGTTAGTAAATAGATTAGTTCAGGATCCATTGGTAATTATTCTTTTAAGTCTTTAAAGTTTCTTCGAACGTCTTCTTTATTTAGCTTGTAGCATTTTGCATCTCCATATTTCATAAATTTCACATATCGACTGTGTGGAGCAGTTGTTTTATTCTTATGTTTAATCGGACACCAGTACTGCTCAGTACGACCACCTATTTCCTGTACATAGGAAAGAACACCTAAAAAATAACTACAATACATGCAGTTCAATTTTTCAATAACATTTAAATATTTCAAATGCTGTCTATCGAATACTATATAGTCACAATGTCTAACTTTTGGAATGCCATAAATCGGGAAACAAATAGCTTGATACATTGTGACTATTAGGTCTAACAGTACGGTAGGGAAGAGTACTAACCAAATCACAGGCAAACAAACAATATTTTTAAAAGATGCTTTTTTAAAATAAATAAATAACTGCTGACAATATTTGAATTTCATTTTTGCATTCCTAATTGATTTTAGTATGGGTTCCTGTGGCCCCGTACTTTGGTGTGGATTTCCGTACTGTAAATTATTTAACAGCCCTTACTTACTTTTAAACTTAAATTTCCCAATTATTTGCGCCGCGACGTATAGAGAGAAACCATTTAAATGGGGGTTTGCTATATTTAAGGCAAACCGTACTAAAATACAAACCCTTATACATAGCTAGGTCCGTCGCTTTAGAAACTGGGAAACTTCAGCTTTTAAATACAAAAGTTTTTAATGGGTAATAATGATAACTGTATGTTATGAGCAATCATGTGTTCTTGCCGGTATGAACTTTGCGACTTTTCAATCTCATTAATAAGTTCATTGAAAGCTATTGATAAAACAGCTTTTTCTTTTTGGCTAGATAGATGTTTCATCGCCTGTATTTGTAGATCATAACCGCTATGGCTTGCCTGCTTACTTTGTAAACAGGCAAGCCATTCTGATGAATCAGGACCAAGCCAATATTTAGAAAAAGGTATAGTTAATGCTATCTCTAAACCTTTTGGGTCCATATCACTAAATACAATAACCTCTTTATCTTGCCCAAAGCGCTTTAACAAATCATAACAGGCTTTAGTTTTTGCCCCACTTTTATAATCACCTCTATAAACCCATAAGGCATTTTGACAAAGGGGAGGGAGTGTCAATTGATTACACCATTGCATAATGGCAAGGTTTTCTACTACGACAATGACATCATGGTTGATTTGACTGATACTTGAAGCAATGGCCATAAAACCAGAGCTGGCAATTATATCTGGGTGTAATTTGATTATCTGGTTATTAAGCTGAATATTCCCGGTAGGGCAGTTAATTAAAATATGATCCTGGCTGACAGGGCGATTAGCTAGTTTTTCATTATTATGAATTTTAGCAATTTCCACTCGTGTTTCAGGGAGCTGAGATGTGTCAAACGGATCGATTTCTAATTCGCGCTTTACCTGACTACGAATTGATCTTTTATCATCAGCGGTAAAAATAAGTTTATTATTTTGATTGCGCCCATAGCCGTAATTTTCTATAACCGATAAACCAGTTTTACTTGAGGGATGAGTGCTTGTTTGGCTTGGATTATTTTTGACCAGCTTGCTGATCCAGTTGAACATTTGACGGTTCATTTTATTGAATTCTGCGTATGTAAATCTCTGATATTGATTGATTACCATCATAATCTTGCAAACTATCGCCCTCTAGATCCAAGGCAATAAGCTGTTTAAATCGCTGTTGCAGACAGCAATGCTGTGCAAACACAATATCTAACCAAAGATTGGGCTGGATGGGCAATGCCTCTGTTTTCCAGTATTGCAATGCTGATATTTTATGTCCCTGCTTTTTCAGTGCCTGAGCAAACAGGGTTTCAATATGGGTTTCATAGTCATCATGTTGATAGTCAATGTTTATGGTTTCACTGATGTCAACAGGCATTGCCTCACGATTTTTATTATGCAGCTTAACAGGTGCATTTTGTCGTTTTAAGTCCTGAACAATATTGATTAATTCTTGCTGTAAGCTAGATTTACCGCTATTGATTCCTGATATAAAGGTTAGTCCTTTATCACGTTTTAGTATGCTGGGAACATCAGGCTGTTCACTCCATTCACGCGGATTCCATTCTGGGTGCTGGTTTAAAAACTGCGCCATTGCTCGGGTTCTGTTTGCTGTCTGTTCTTGCAGGCGCAAAGTAAACAGCAGAGTCTTCATTCGGTCAACAATGCTGGCGAGACGAACCACTATATCTTGATATTGGTCAATAAAGCGGATGACTTTATTAGACAGTTCAGCAGGGGCAGACCAGCTGCTAATCCAGTCGTAACATTCGTTAAGGTTGATATGGTTTAGCTCTTTAACGAGTTGCTGTGCATAAGCCAGAGCTCGTTTGTTTTCTCTGATTTTGCTGGCGAGTGAATTAACAAAGCCAAACTGACTGGTAATGGCGGAGAACATAACGCCTAGGCTATTTTCTAGCTGTTCTATTGATTCATAAAGATTGTCGTCAATTTGTTCCAGGTGATAATTTGCTTCATCCTGTTCATTTTTCTCTAATGCCTGACGGTAGGCATCAATATCTTCGGTAACATTGGCAACCATTTTTGCCATATTGGTATTTTGCCGATAATTGGCATTGCGGAGCAATAAACGGTCAATCAGGTGCTTAATATCGCTGGTCAGGCGAAATTCATCACTTTGGTCAGCGATGCGCAATAAGCCGCTTTTTTTGAGGCTGTCAATTAAAGCCTGATTTTTATCATCAATAAACACGGTGCCATTCACATAGGCTTCAGCAAGCAGCTGATCTGCACTTCCTAATTTTCTAATCAGACCAGCGACTTGAGCCTGGTCAAAACTCATGAAAATACATCCTGCTGTTGCTGGGAGCTTTCTTCATCTGCATGTTTATCGAGCTCTAAATTTTCCGCATCATTTAAAAAGGCAATAATTTGATGCAAATAATTCATTTTTCCTGTAACTATATACAATGCACCTTGAGGGTTGGGTTTAACTAAATAGCCAGTTTGTTCCAGTTTTTGCAAAACCCAGCCAAGTTGATCGATGATATTAGTTTTATTGGTTTTAAATAATCCTGATTGCGTAAGCCGGTTCATCTGTTCGCATAAGGATGGCTCGTGTTCGATCATATTAAGCAGCTGGTGCAGGCGTATTTCATCACGCGCTCTGATGGGCATATCTTGTCCCATGGCGGTCATTATCATATCCATCCATTCAACCACAGGGCGTAACTGTGAGCGAATTTCTGAGAAAGCTTCTTTAATTTCTCCACGGTTATTATCATCAACTGATGTGTAGGCTGAATAAAAAACTTCCTCACCATCCAAAGTACATAGCTCCCGTTCTAATTGAGCTAAAAAACCATCAACCTTTTTAAAGTTGTCTGCTTTGGCAAGGTAATCAAAAGCATCAGGAAAAGCGGTCGGGCAGATAAATTGACCGTTTAACAGCGCTTCGGTGACTTGTTTAAACATAAATCATACTCCACTGGTTATAGTTTCCACGCAGAGTGTGGGAACTATTACATCTTTTTTCAAGTTATTCCGTGCTCGTTGCTAAGTATTGTATCTAACTTACTTTTAGGCAAATTCACCTCATGCAACTTTTGCTTATCCAAATGGTAACGGCGTTTAAACAAGCTCAGTACATGTCGATCAGCTGTTGGAGTTGCCGAAAAAACATGGATATTTTGCTGTTGCAGCATGTTCATCATTGCTTCAATATTCTCAGGTGCTAAATCGCCCAGCTCATCAATTGGCCAGCAAATTACCGTATTATTGTTTTTTCTTAACATGGCTGTTACACCGGTAAAAAAGCTGATCAGGGCTAAATAAGATAACCCGGTAGAGCTGACATCCTTTAATTCCCTGGCATTTCTAGCCACTTTAACCTGACCATTTTCGCTAATGTTGAACTCAATATCAAATAAAGTCAGATGTTTTATGTTAATGCCTGATGGTGGTAATAAACTGGTTAATTCTCCCATTGCTTCAATCAGTGAATTCGGTATTTCGGTGTCACCTGACAGGTCTCTTTGATCGCAATATTGCTGATAGTTTTCGCCAAAGACTTTTAAGGCCTGCCAGTATTCCTGGTCATTCATTTTAGAGCGAATATAAATTTTAATATCACCTAAGGCATCAAAATGCTGGGTTTCGCTGACATAGTTAGAAAGCTTGTTGCCTGTCTGTTTAATAATCCGCTCAAACTGGCACAAATGGCTGTAAAAAGCATTAACATCGGTTGCATGTAACTCAATCTGCTGGCTGGTCGCCTGTTTAACATTGGCGACCATTTGCAAAATATTTTTAAGTGGTTGTTCAATATCTAAAGCAGCTGCTTGAAAATAAGCACTTGAACTATTGGATTGTTCCATGGCTTGCTGCCATACTTCTGCCAATTGACTGCGGTGATGTTTGTTAAAGAGTTTTAGCAGAACTTGTTTACCATTATGTAGGGTCTGTTCTTGCTGTTTTCGTTTTTGCAATACTGTATGACTTAAATTGGGCAGGGTAGAGGCGGCATATTCCGGAATACCTTCACTTAAAATGGGTGGGTTGGCATTAAGTAATTCCATGGTAGTACTAAGCCGTACAGATAGGCTTTGCTGTTTCTCTTGCAAGCCTTCTTGTTTGGCTATCTCTTGGTTTAACTGCCGGCGGGTATTTTTATAATCAGTTTTTAGCTGCTCAATTGAGATATTAAGCAACGAGGCATTTTTATGATACTCACTGCGTTGCTGGCAAAGTATGGGATTTTGCTGCCAGCGCTGTTCTAGCCAGCGTTGGTAGTCGTTGTCTTTTGCCCGACAATCCCTTGCCAGCTTTTCCTGAACTTTTAATTCTTTTTGTTTTTGATTGAGATTTACAATAGTATCATCTGTACCGCTGGCTTTTAAATCAGATTTTAACTGCTGATTTATCCGCTGTTGTTCCTGTTTGAATGATTGGCTGATGGATTCAATCTGTAAGTTGATGGCAGTAATGGTATTGTCGGTATCAGAAACAATGGTGCCTTCACGCCCTAAATGTTCTATTTTTAGCTTTCTATTTTCATCATTACATTCAGTATTGATCGTTGCAATGTTTGACTGGCAGGCTTTAATGTCCTCAGAAACCTGTTGAATGGACTGCTCAATTTCCTGGCGTTTTTTTTGTTTTTCAGCTTCAATCTGATGGCTTACATTTTCTTCTTCAGCCAGTAAGTTGCTTTCTTTTTGGGAGCAACTTTCAACTGCCTGTTCTGTCTTATTCAGTTCCGTTTTATTGTGTTCTCTTAACTTATTGGCAGTTATTAAGCTGGCTTCTATCTGCTGTATTTCTTTTTTTAGCTTTTCAATACGAGTAAATAATTCTTTTTCCTGCTGTTCTAAAGCTATCTTGTTGGTGGTTGAATTTTCTCTTTCGGCTAAGCTTTCAAGATCTATTTGCAAGCCATAAAAATTTTTATCAGCCGATTCAACATGCTGTGGATTTAGGTTTTTAGTTTGCAATAATTCGGGAGCAATCACGCGACCTATAGTAAGCTCCCAGTGCTCCATTTCATTTTCCAAATAATGCTGCAATGAACCTTGTTCTGGCCGCAAATGTGTTAAACATTGCTTATGCTGGTCTTCCGTTTTAAGCAAATCAGCTTTAGTGATTTTTAGCTGAGCTTCTATGCTGTGATAACTGGCAAGTGCATCGTTATAGTCATGCTGTGCTATTTTTTGTGTCTGGAAAGCCTGTTTAACGTTTTGTCTAACTGTTTTTAGTGCCTGTTGATTTTTGTTAAATTGATTTGCCAGGTCATCGGAAGGGGAGATTGAATTTAAACTGGCCTGCGTGATCCCAAAAGTAGTTTCTAACTTGGTTTTATCCAGTTCTATCGGGGTTAATCGTTCGTCTTTATCCGCTAGCAATTGCTCTTTACGTTGATAGAAAATCTCCTTTGCCTCTGCCAGCTGTTTTTCTTTTGACAGTTGTGCAGAAGTGCATTGACTCACAAAGTCCTGTTTTTGGCTTTTAAAATCATATGTTAATTCGGATAACTGGTTTTCATAAAGCTGATTAATTTCCTTGCTCTCATTTTCCAGGGCATCAATTTCAGTTTTATTGGTCTTTTGGTCGTGCAGAATTTGTTCTAGTAAAGAACCTCTAAAGGCAAAGCTTTCGGCGTCTTGTGCTTCATACTCTAGCTTTTGTTTTTCTAAGGAATCAATCTCAAATTCACACTCTTTAATTTTAAGCTTGAGTGCGCGTAACTCATCGTCTATTGGCTCTAATTGTTGCTCATGTTTTTCTTTTAACTGTTTGCGCTGTTCTGTAAGCAATGTAAGCTGCTCAACTGTTTTGTTAAGCTGTTTTTGGGTGCTGGTATAGTGTTGACGGGAAAAATAATGAATATGGGATAATTCGGTCAGTGTTTCTTTTAATGTCGAAGCTGTCATTAATAGCTGATCAAAATCATCCTGTTTAGCTTCCAATTCTCTGGATGCATTTAAGTCAGCCAGCCAGGCATCAATATGTTGTTTATTAAGCTGGAAAGGGATTTTGTCTTCCTCATTATCTAAAAGATTATGACTGAGTTTGTCCCGAGAAATATCAATCAGCATTTGTTTGATGGTATCAAAATCACCAATTTTTTCAATCACCGAGCTGATTACTTTTTCAATATGCGTAATAGGGGAGGTGGTCATGGAAAACCGACTTTGCAAAGGGCGTATCCATTTTTTACCACTGTTGACCTGATGAGACTGAATGACACTGCAATAATCATCAACACTCATCTGTTTCGAAGTTTCAGCCGTTGAGCGATACAGGCGTTCAATGTCAGCACTCTTGCGAGGTAAATTATGCTCATTAATATAGTGCGCTTTTTCAAACGGCGCATCAATAAATCTATATTTTCCAGCACGCCCATCACTTTGAACCATTACATGACAAATTTGCTGATTGGGACGTTGGTATTCGTAAACCAGATAACTGCTTTCACGTGGCAGGTAATAATCTAAAAAGCCTTTTTTACTACTTGTGCTGCTAATGATATTGCTAGGGCGCTCTCCCCAAAACAGCTGTATTAATCGCAAGAAAGTGGTTTTACCCGCACCATTAGTTCCACTCAGATTGATATGGCCATCTAAATCTAATAACACCGTTTTACCAGCCCAAAAGCTATCTATCAAAATAATCTTGTTAAGCTGATAGGTGTTGATCATGGTATCCCTTTGAATTGATTAAAATGCGAAAAAATAGAGATTAACAGGATGTCCGTCAGGAGTCAATTTGGTTCGCATGATCCTTTTTATGTTACTTAATGCGGCATGTACACTGGGATACAGCATGTGGCGTTATTTAACATAGAAACATTATGAGAAGTTTTCATCTAGTGTTAAGTATCATTCTTTCTTGGTTTTTCTTTTATTCTTCTTTTTTGTCACATCAGCTTATATAACTTAATGGTGTGGAAAATATCAACCCACGCCTTTATTTTGCATAGACTCCATTATGTGAAGTGTATTGTTACTCATTAACAGTTTACTTGTTTTTGCTGAACAAATAGCCAATTCAAAGCGTCATCACGGTTTGGAAATATTTTTAGATTCCAAATTCCATCAGTTTTTAAATCAACTAATGCCTCAGTAGATTCCTTAGTAATATTCTTGTATACAACAACAGCCATTGCATTTATTTCGTTAAGATTTGCAAGTTTTTCCTGAGCATCAAAACTATAGGAATATGAATTAAGTTTGTTAATGAGTAAAGAGAAGGGAGGCTGTAGGTGTGATAGAAGGAAATTATGGTATTCGTCTACCATTTTTAAATCCATTTCGACTTCGTCATTAACAATAACCTCGGCAATATCATTACGAAGTATTATTATTTTTGCAAAAGATAATTCATGTAAGTCCATATGTTACTCCTGTTTTGGTGATTTTAACGGTACAGTTTTTTTAGCACTTTTTGTGAGCATAATATTTATGTAATTTTCTACAAACCATATCAAGTTCACTTTGCCAATTTTCTTCATCTTTAAAAAGAAATGGACCACCGTCTTCATCTATGGACATTAGAATCAATTCTTTAGCGGTTTTACCCATTCCTTTTTCATATGTTGATTGTTCTACAACATAGCTACCTAATGATATTAGAGCTGCGCGATAACGATTTAACGTGGATTTAGACTTTTCGTTAATGCTTTCGTCACTCCAGAATTCAGTAAATAGATCTAGAGTTTGTCGTACTATTTCACTATCTTTGGGTAAATCAATGCCAATTTCCCAATCTTCTGTCCACTGTAATATCGGTTTCATATGGTCTACCAACAAGATATTATTTTAATCTTGGACAATATCCAAAATTACATGTTTATGTTTTTTATTTGGATTTCTAGTACGGGTTACCTGTGACACCCGTACTTTGGTGTGGACTTCCATACTGTAAATTTTTAACAACATTAGTTGGTTTACCTTTAGCGGGCCAGAGCATAGAGATTTTATTGATTTCTATTTTACATGCTATTCAGCCGTTTTTTATTAAAAGAATACCAATGGTTAATAATTAGATAATGTTGTAATTGTGAGTTTGTAATGTGGCTATGTTGAGTGGGATAACACCCATAGAATTCAAGCAGGAGCGCGGCTTTGGAGCTTATTTTAGCTAATTATGGCCTTTCCATAACTTCGCATAATATAGCCAAGCTTATGTAACTTAGCGGTGTGGAAAATATCAGGCTACACCGCTATTTTGCATAGGCTCCATTATGCGAGGTTCAACCAATTAGATTATCTTTTAACTACCCTTGCTGTGAAATTAACCAATTCAACGCTTTATCTCGGTTTGTAAATATTTGTAAATTCCAAATACCATCATCTTTTATATCTACTAATGCCTCAGTACTTTCTTTAGTAATTCTATTATATGCAACAACAGCCATTGCATTTATTTCCTCAAGGTTCGCAAGTTTCTCCTGAGCTTCAAAAACGTAAGAATATGAGTTGAGTTTGTTAATAAGCAAAGAAAAGGGAGCCTGTAGGTGTGAAAGAAGGAAGGAATGGTATTCATCTACCATTTGTAAATTCATTTCTACTTCGTCATTAACAATGACCTCGGCAATATCATCACGGAGTATTATTATTTTTGCAAAAGATAATTCATGTAAGTCCATATGTACTCCACTATTGCTGATCTTTTATAAAGTGCGTGTATGTAGTACTGCACTTTACTACCATTTTTGGTAAAAAATTTATTTATCTTTCTGTATAAAACCTTTCTTGTTGTTCTTTTTGTTCTGGACTTAAGCCTATTAGAAATTCTAGCTTATCCTCTTTATTTCTTAAATGTTTTTCTATCTCTTTGTCTTCATCACAAAGAGATGGGTCATTCTTAATATCTTTCTCGTAATTTTGTTGTATTACATCGTCGGCATCATATGGAATTTGGCGTTCAGGGACATGTCTATATTTTCTTAAGTTCTCAAGAAACATATGATCATTATCAATGCTTTCCCAAATAGCTAATTTAAGATCAAAGTCATTTACACTTTTAGATATTTCAGAAACTTTTCTCATGAACTCAATAAGTTCTAGTTTTTCACTTTTAAATCCATCGCAAATTTCACTGGTCGAAATTCCAAGGATTCTACTTAAGTCAGCTACTTGAGAAGCTTTGGGTTCTGTTTTTCCATTTTCCCATTTACTGTAGGTCTGAACAGTCACACCTACTGATTTTGCAGCTTTTTCCTGCTTCAAGTTTCTTTTCAGTCTTGCATCTTTAATTACGTCATTAAGAGCCATTTCTTTATCCTACTTAAACATTTAGTTAATTGTACCAGTACATTTATTTGTATAATACACATGTTAAAGGTATGATTAAGTTAACTTAAAGATAAATGTATTTGACAGCTTTTTATGATCGACTGGTTTAGAGGTGAAATAGAGTTTTTACATATTCCTATCCCCACGGGTAGAGTTATGTCTATTTCACCGGAGGGCGATATTGAGTGGGAATCCTTAAAGTCTACTCACTGTCGTGGCTCTCATGAATCCAGTTTAAAAATTCGTTCAGGTGGTGGAGACGGGAAGGGCAATGCTACTTCTTTACTGATTGATGGCAATATTTCTAAGTTTCTGCAAGGCCACAATATTTTTGGTTCCCTCGACCTTAACAGGCTTGTATACCTGACTTTTCAAAAACTATTAGACCTTCATTCTGACTATTTAACAGCTTTATCTTCAAGTGAACTTGTTTTAGCTAAGATTAAAAAAGGTGATTACTTGGTAAAGATGTTAGATATCAATTTTCTATTTGATGTCAAAAATGATGAATCTGTTGAATCATGGCTTCACGCGGCTGAAATGAATGCCCGCACTCGTTCTGGGCGGTCATGTAGAGATAAGGGGACTGTATATCTTCAAAAATCATCAAGGCGTTGGGCATTCAAATTTTATAACAAATATCGTGAAGCAATTTTATCTCGATCAAAAAAGCACAAACTTAATGAAAATCTTGCAGGGCAGGGGATAGAAGAATTTATAAGAGGTTTACTTAGAGCAGAATTAAGACTTATGTCATTAGAACTCAAAGATTTAAAAATATCACATGGATATCATTTCACAGAAAAAAAATTAATAGAATTATTTAATGAATATTTAGGGCGAATTAATATGAATAATCAAGCCACTTTAATCGATGAACAATTATTAAAACTTCCAAGGCCTTTACAGGCTACATACCAATTATGGCGTCAAGGTGCGAATCTTAAAGATTTAATGGCACAAAATACATTTTACCGACACCGGCGGCAATTATTAGAGCAGGGTGTTGATATCACAATGCCACCACCAAATAATTTTGATAAACCAAACAATGTAATTCCCTTAATGAAAATCATTGAGGCAACACCAGTTTCAATCCCTAAATGGGCATATGAAAAAGGCTTAATCGCTGCCTAAGCGACAATTTAATAAAGAGATAATAATGATATTAGAATTCGAAAATAACTTACCAATAGACAATGACTTTCCCAATAAAAAAATAGAAGGTAAGCGGTGGTATACGCGATCTCAAGACTGTTTAATGTTTAAAGAAGGGTCAAAATACCCTGATAAATTTGAATTAAATTTAGTTTTTGCTGATAACCAGGCAGATCAGCAATCTGTTGGTTGTTTTACCGTTGGTCGTTATGAATTATTAGACTCTGCACATGGTTTTGATAATAGACGAAACCCTACATGTGACTATACAAAAATCAAACCCATAACCAATGAAAAATAAAAGAATAGCATTCTCAACGATTGCCAGCGAGGGCTCGCAGTCGGCAACGTGGAGAATGCTATCTTATTAACGAGAGAATGTTATGTCAGTAAAAATTATTTTCAGGTTTTCTAGTTCAGTACCATTCATGGATTCTGATATTGAAATGGAAGTTGATCCTAGGGCTTGCTCATCAATATTGCCACTAAGTGAAAACCCACGGCCAAAGGAATGGTCATATCAAGAGTTGTATGTTTTTAAAAAAGACTTATCGACTTCAAAGCCTATTATTTATAATTACTCATATCTAAAAATTGTTTTACGGTGTCAGCGTTCATTAGCCAGTGGTAAGCGTTGTTCAAGAGAAATTGATAATGACTGTTATTGTCAGCAACATTATAAAATCTATCAAGATGGGCGTATTGATAAAGATCAGCATGAATTTGAGTTTTATAATCATGAACTAGCAATTGCTCAGTTACAAGGCATGGGTAAAAAAGTCGATATCTGATTTAGTTGTACTGATTTATTACCATCCTTATAAATTCATCTATTTTAATAAAAACAACATGACACACGGACAAAGACAGGCGCAGCGTCTGTCCGTGTCTTTTTTATTTTTATCCTATAAATTTTTATAGAGTTGGTGGATTTGGCTTTTGATCCTGTGCCGATCTTAAGCACTTTCTTTTTGCCCTTGGCACATTCACGCTTTTTTGTCCTATATGACATTATTCGCAATAAAAACAAACGCTCTCACTAAGCTAAGAAATAAGTACAACG
>ENA-OSET01002857-OSET01002857.1-sediment-metagenome-genome-assembly--contig:-NODE-2857-length-16304-cov-3.889567_pt1 | contig 16304 bp, 17 predicted proteins | sample MGYA00237882_ERZ534229 | MGnify/ENA primary metagenome ERZ534229 (study PRJEB26408, sample SAMN06266212) | sediment metagenome | isolation source: Hudson Canyon methane seep mesocosm | place... | reverse complement strand
AATATATAGCCTATGTAAGTAATCCATGTACCCCAAAAGTCATGATTTACAGACAATATGGTGGTTAATTCATCCTTTGGGTCATAAGATGACTGAAAAAAACGATACCCCCCATAATCCATAACATTATTCATGAAAATTGTATGCGACTCTTCCAAGTCAACCCTATCATCCTCCAAAGTCACATGGCTTAAAAAAGATGAGGGACTCATTCCTCCAGGATATTTTTCTAAAACAAAATCATCTAAGCGAATTGAAAAGGGAATTTTAATTTCACGTGAACCATAGCCAAACTTAAATAATAAATCGCCTTGCTGATGCCTAACATAATCTGGCGTAAAGCCTTGGCCTCCAAAAAGGGGTATTTCTGTATCTTCCCCTTGATAATTTACATTTATCACCAATACATCTTGCCCTTTCTTTTCTTCATCAGCTTGTCGAATTATAGATTTTGCATTTTCGTAAAATTTATTTACCATTATTTGATTCCCTTCAGTAAATAATAAAAACCGCAATCCGATTTGATGAACCGAATCTCTTTTTAAAGTATCGAACCCTAATTCACTCGTTTCTTTGCTTCTATCGTCTTTAGACAATGCCATCATGTTTCTACTCAAAATATCAACTGGAGAATAAATTTGCAAGTTGTCTCCGTTGCCTATAAACTGTATAGCATCTTTTCTAGAGTTATTATTATAAGCAAAAACTTGTCCTTCAAAATCCTTTACTTCTCCATTTTTCAGCTGTAGTTTTTGCCGCCCAGCTAACATTATTTCAAGAATATCTTCACCGCCCTCGACGTCTTCTTCTAATTCAACAATTGCATTTTTTATGAAGCGCTTGTACGAAACCTCTATTTTGTCTTTTCCTGGAAATTCTATCGGAATAGTGAATGAATTGTCTGTAATAGTTCCTAGTGATTTAACTAATGAAGACCACAAACTCCTTTTACCGCCAGAACCTTTGTTTGAATTTAGATTAAAATAGTCATTTATGACCGTAAGGCGCAAAAGCTTATCGTAGGTATACTGCTTTTCTTGCGCTTGATCACGAATGTAAATCTGCAAATAGGATTCTGCACTAAACATTGTATTGGATGTTTCGCCTTCTTTTATGGGCATAACGCCTTCGAAACCGGTATATCGAGTAACTCCAGCTCCAATGATAACAACAATAAATGCCAGATGGAAAATAAGACTGGGAATTTTCCTTTTTTGAAGCAAACGATACTTACCGATGTTTCCGATAAAATTAATTACTAGAAGTATTAAGACTACTTCAAACCATCGGGCATTATAGACAATTACTTTAGCTGTTACGGTATCAAAGGAATTTTCAATTAAAGTCGCTCCACCCACAGCAATAGCGAATATGAAAAGTAACATCCCCATTAAACGTGAAGAAAAAAGAAATTTATAAATTGCTTGCATTCACTAAAATTGTGGTGCAAAATTAATGATAATAACAGACCACTATACCCAAAACATGTATTATTTTAGCAAAAAAATGGCACCTATGAATTACTCCAACGGCACTTATAAAACTCATGACGGGAATGAACTCGTTACCTACAAATGGGACTGCGAACAACCCAAAGCTATTATTCATATTGTTCATGGTATGAGTGAATATGCAGATCGTTATGATGATTTTGCTTCAGAATTGAACAACCAAGGTTTTATAGTTTACTCAAGTGATTTAAGGGGACATGGAAAAACTGCAGGAAACCTCGAAAATGTAGGGCAATTTGCAATGGAAGATGGCTGGAATAAAGTTGTAAAAGACATTATTGGACTGAGTTATCGTTTCAAAAAAGAAAACCCAAAGCTTCCTCTTTTCATTTTAGGACATAGTATGGGGTCTTTTATTGCCCGAAATGTTGCTTATGCCGACACAGACTTAGCAGATGGATATATATACTCCGCAACTGCTGGACACCCAGGCTTAATAGGTGTAATTGGGAAAAGTGTAGCTAAACTAAACATGAAACTAACCGGTAAAAAGAAAAGGTCCAAATTCATGACGAAATTAGCTTTTGGAGATTTCAATAAAAAATACAAAAATGCTCGAACGGAAAAAGATTGGCTAACAAGAGATGAGGTGGTTGTAGACAAATACATTGCTGACCCATATTCTATGCAGATTTTCACCTCTCAATTTTACACAGACTTATTACACGGCGTTTTGGATATGAACGACTTTTCCAACATGTTAAAGTTAAACAAACAAACCCCTATCCTTCTCTTTGCTGGTGACATGGACCCTGTTGGAAATTACGGTAAAGGACCTAAAGAGGTGCACGACAAAATGAAACGAGCCGGTGTTGAAGACGTTGAATTAACTATTTTTCCAGAAGGTAGACATGAAATGTTAAACGAAACGAATAAGGAAGAAGTTTATCAATTAGTCTTCGACTGGCTAGAAAAAAAATGTCCGAAATAACCAAGACTTTACAAAATGATCAACGAAAACCTGGCAACTATTAAAAAAAGCATTCCTTCTCATGTTACTTTGGTTGCGGTTTCTAAAACTAAACCGAACGAACTAATAAAAGAAGCATATAGCTCTGGTCATCGAATATTTGGAGAAAACAAGGCGCAAGAATTAAAGAACAAAGCTGAAGTTTTACCGAAAGATATTGAATGGCATTTTATTGGACATCTGCAACGCAACAAAGTAAAGTACATTGCTCCTTATGCTAGTTTAATTCATAGTATTGACTCTATAAAACTTTTAACAGAAGTAAATAAGGAAGCCCACAAAAATAACCGTATAATTGATTGCTTACTGCAATTCCACATAGCCATGGAAGAAACTAAGTTTGGATTATCCTTAGAAGAAGTTCAGCAGCTATTGACTTCAAATGAATTTTTATGTCTTAAAAACATAAAGATAGTTGGTGTAATGGGAATGGCTAGCTTTATCAATAATGAAGAACAAGTCAGAAACGAATTTATTCGCTTAAAACATATATTCACTCAATTAAATAATGGTTTCTTCAAACAGACCGAAACCTTCAAAACTATTTCGATGGGTATGAGTGGAGATTATAAAATAGCCATAGAAGAAGGCTCAACAATGATTAGGGTCGGAAGTTCAATTTTCGGAATTCGTAACTAATTTGATTAAACGTATTTATTTTATCGACACATATTGAGACTCATCGACAATAAAGCCCGATTAGGCTAATTTCAATCGTTGCGTTGATTTATATCTTTACATTTGTCTTAGGGGTAGTAAAGAAATGTTGCCTTACGCAATTTTTTTTTCAGGGGGTCTTTCTTAAGACTCCCTTTTTTTATGCTTATTTTTGCCAAAAAATTATTCGTCTTAATTATTTCAATTAATGGAAAAAGAAGCAAAAATCATTGAACAACTAAAAACAGAACTTACTTTTACGAGTGAACCAAAATTACTTAAGACTCTTGAAAAGGTAAAAGGTAAAGGGAATGGCCAAATGGTTGAACCTATATTAAACTTGTATTCATCAACTAACCATGACTCTGTAAAAAAAGTAATAAAAGGCCTTTTGAATGAATTAAAGGTAATTGACGGCACTAATATTTTAATTGAAAAACTAAAGATTTGCGACAATGAACTAAAGGAAGTAATTTTAGGTGCTCTTTGGAGTGCTGGACTTAATCCAATAGAATATTTACCGGAAATTGTTGAAGCTGCGTGCAGCAGTAGCTACATGGTTGCTTTTGAAGCTTTAACTGTTCTAGAAAACCTTGAAGGGCCATTTGATGAAGAAAAAATTTCAGAATCTAAATTGATAATTAACGATTACTTCGCAAAACCTAATCAAGAAACCAAACAATTAATTTCAGTAATTTTAGGACTACTCAATGAAATGGACAATAGCCTAGATGCTTAGTTTTTAATAACCCTTAAAACCTCCTTAACATCTTCCTTTTCAAAAAGAACAAAGTACATTCCTGAATTCAAGTTGCTTACATCTATCAGGTTTTTCACTTCCCCAGATTGAACTAACTGCCCAATACTGCTATAAATCTTATATTTAATTGAGGAATTATATGGATTCACAATAGACAATAACCCTGTTGTTGGGTTCGGATAAATTTTAAATATATTTTCTGCAACCAACTCCTCAAAAGTGGAAATAAAATTTGGATTCCCCATATATAAAGACACGCCACCTCTTTTTGTCCCTACAATCATGTCAGGGAAATTGTCACCATTTAAATCACCTAATGCAGGAGCTGCATTTGGGCCAATGTTAATATTTGCGACCAAAGTGTCTACCGCAGTAAATGTCCCGGTTAAGTTATTATCGATATTATCATAATGATATACTGCTCCATTTTCAGTTCCAACAAACATTTGTGTTTCATTCATCGTGTCCTTGAACAACACTGGGATGCTATTGCCAATTGTTGTCCACCATTCACTTACGTCAATCTCTCCAAACGTTTCTGTACGGAACCTGAACACATAACCACTCTGGCTTCCCATGTTTTCATAATAATTCAAATTACCATTCTCTTCACCAATTATTAAATCATAGTCTAAATCACCATCTATATCGAATAAATATGGTTTGGCAGCATAACCTACATCAATAGGGATACCGTTATCATCTTGCAACTGCGGAGCCATTAACACAAAGTTCATTGAATTTAAACTTCCTGAAGTATTCATGAAATAATGAATATACCCATCATGTGTCCCGCAAATCATATCAACATCTCCATCGTTATCCATATCTGAGAACGTAGGGTAAATCCCTTTACCTAATCCTAGCCCTGATAAACTTTGGAAGTCATCCGACACCAATTGAAATTCTGGAAAAGCAGTCGAGCCAACATTTTGATACAATGCCAATTGACTTCTATAATTATCCGGAGCTGACATATCAAAAATTCCAAAATTAGAAATAAACAAATCTGTTAAGCCATCATTATTATAATCAAATAATATAGGAAAAGCACTCCTTCCCTTTTCAATCATTTCATCTTGTATGAAATTATTTTGTATATGACCAAATATAGGTAGTGTGTTTGTTCCGAAATTTTTATAGCGCCAGACACTTTCATGATTTTCCGTTTCGTTATCAGAATTTGGAGATACAATTAAATCTTTAACACCATCATTATCTACATCTTCATAAAAAGACCCCGGAAAAATCTGCATTTCAACAGAAACTGTATTAGAAGGAAAAACGGTGTCTTGAGATAGAAACGAAGTATTCATGTTTACACCTAAATTATCATTTGTTAACGCTACTAGGTTATTAAAACTAACATCTCCTAAGACTAAATCTTTAACTCCATCGTTATTCAAGTCTAGTGATAATAGTGTAGAGCCAGCGTGCTTTAATACCTCACTCCCTTTTTGAGGATCAGAAATTCCAACTGTACAAGTATCAAACAAAACAGCGGTATTGGTTCCAAACCCAGTTTCCATAAAGTGTCCCCAACATTCGTTTTTCAACTCATAATACAAACTATCACAACCATATCCTTCTTCTACAGATAAATTCTTGTGGTACTCCACTCTAGACCCAATTACACCAAAAGTCAAGACATCTAAATCGCCATCGCCATCAATATCATTAATATCTGGAATATCTGATTTACTTACATATAAATTAACATAATTTCCATACTGATTGGATATAACATACGGGGTCGTTCCGTTATTAGAAACGTTCACAAAACTTACGCCTCCCCCGGAACTAGTATTCTCCCAAACACCTATTCCTCCAGACACATAACTGAAAATATCTTTTTTACCATCGCAGTTATAATCCCTTAAAAGAGCCCAAGATTGCAGAGCTGGAAATTGACTTTCGTATTCAGGTGCATAAACATACCCACTACCAATTCCACTATTAATAAAGGTTAAAGTCTTATTTCCAGTTCTATCAAAAATAAATAAATCTTCAATTGTATCATTATTTAAATGAATGGTTGAAAACTGTGCAGCGTTAATTCCTCCAACCCATGGATAATCTAACAGCACCCCACCAACCGATACAGTTACTGAATCAACTCTTTCAAAACCATATTTTTGCGCTGAAATATCTAAGCTTAGTAGATTACTAAGAAAAATACAAATAGTAAGAGCAATTATGTTGGATATTATTCTTGGCATTTATTTAGGTTAATGATAAGATACAAATTTTAACTAATAGGTTGCTTTCATTTATATATACGTTATAAATTCATATTGCAGGGGGTGTAAGAAATTTATTTATCATTCATATCTCCAATCTTCCGTTTTAGAACCATTTAAATATGTCCCCCATCCGATTTTAATTCCCACTGAATCATATTCCACACTTTCTCCTTCCATAAAGCCTTCAGACCATCTAATCTCACTTTTTATATTACCATTCTTATAATATGTAGTAAACAATCCGTCCTGCTTATCCTCGATAAATTGACCTTTTATTTCTAATTGACCATTCGGATAAAACAGTTGTGCCGCCCCTTCTTTAAGTCCATTATGATATTTGGTGATTTCTGTCAGCTTTCCTTCTGTATCGTACATTTTGATTTCTCCCTCAAGGACTCCATAAAGCCATTCTCCTTCTGTTCTTACAATGCCATTTTCATAATAGGTAGTCGCAAATCCACTTGGGCTTCCCGCTTTCCAAAAGCTCCATTCTTGAAGATGATCTTTGTCATCCCACCATTTCCACTCTCCAGTTCTTTTTCCCATTTCATATTCTCCAGCACTTGCTTTTCTTCCATTATTATGAAAGGAAACAAATACACCATCCAGTGTATCATTAGTCCAATTGCTTGTATCTCTTACAATACCATTCTCATACCAAAAAACCCACTCACCAATCTTCAAAGTATCAGACATTTCTCCCGTACCTCTATTTTTACCGTTTTCGTATGTTAATGTTGTAGTTGTAGTTGAAAGTTTATCTTCTTGACAACCAAAAAACAATAATAGTATTAGAATTGCTCCAATTATTCTCATTTCATTTTTATAATTGGCTATAAATTTAGAAAGAATTCAATAAAGGATAGATATTACAAACGCTTCTTTTACTTTTGTTACGCAAATAACCCAATTTGAAAGAAATAAAAACCATATCATTCATCGGCTCAGGAAATGTAGCTACGCATTTAGCTATTGCTCTTAATGCTAAAGGATTTACAATAGATACAATTCTAAGTCAAACGCTACAAAATGCAACTGAATTAGCTTCAAAAGTCAATGCCAAAGGAATTAATCAACTAAACCAACTAGAGCTAACTTCTGACTTATACATTATTTCCTTGAAAGATGATGTAATTGACGCTTACCTAAAAGACTTAAACCCTACAAATCAGCTATTTGCTCATACTTCAGGGAGTTATGAAACAACGAAACTGGCTAAATTTTCCTCTAAAACAGGAAGTTTCTACCCTTTACAAACCTTCAATAAAGATATTTCTGTTGATTTTTCTAATGTTCCAATAATCATAGAATCAGAAAATGCAGAAACTATAGAATCACTACTTACTGTTGCTAAAAGGTTAACTGAAAACACACATATTCTTACCGCTTCACAAAAAAAAGCATTACATATTTCTGCAATTGGAATTAACAATTTCACCCATTTTATCCTCTCTAAAAGCAAAGAATATTGCAGGGCTAACAATCTTGATTTCAGTCTTTTAAAGCCTTTACTCAAGCAAACAATAGAGTCTTTTTCGAATGAAGAAAAGCCTTTAAAAAAACAAACTGGACCCGCTAGAAGAGGGGATCTTACTATCATCGAAAATCACATTGATTCTTTATCGGGCGACAAAGAATTTCAAGCACTTTACAAAGACCTAAGTCAATATATCTTATCAGAATTCCATGGAGAAAAATACAAACTATAAAACGAGGTTAAAATCAATAACTACTTTTGTACTTGATGTTGACGGTGTGCTAACAAATGGAAAAGTCATTTTAGAAGCTTCTGGAGAAATGACTAGGACAATGAGTACTCGCGATGGATATATCATCCAGCGAGCTCTTAAAAAAGGCTACAACGTTTGTATTATCACACTTGGAAACTCCAAAATGGTAGAAAATAGGATGAACTACCTAGGAGTTAATGATGTATTTTCTGCAGTAGAAAACAAATTGGACACGCTAAATTCATATTGCTCCTCTAAAAACATCACCCTCGAAAACGTACTTTACATGGGAGATGACATGCCAGACATAGACTGTATAAAATCAGTTAGTATTGGTACTTGCCCTAGCGATGCTGTTCCCGAAATAAGAGAAATTGCAGATTACATTTCTCACGTAAACGGTGGTGACGGATGTGTTCGAGATGTGATGGAGCAAGTGCTGAAAATTAATAACGATTGGGTTTAAAAATGCTTTTACAACTTATAAAAGCAATTCGACCAATTAATTTATTGGTAATTACACTTACATTTTATGTTTTGCATACACTTGGCATTAACTCCCGAGAGTTTATTCCAGGTTCGTATCAAATCAGCTTAAAGTTTTTAACTATTTCCACCATACTAGTCGCCGCAGCTGGATACTTAATTAATGACTATTACGACAAAGAAATAGACATCATTAACAAAATACACAAGCAAACTCCGTTAAATAAGCAAGTATTATTAACAGGCTATATTATTCTAAATATTACTGCATTAGTTCTCAGTTATACTTTTGCCTTATCAAATTATATCTTTTGGATATTTCCCAGTAGTATTTTTCTGTTGTGGCTTTATTCTTTTTGGCTAAAAGGACTTCCATTCATCGGAAATTTAACCGTAGCTCTTCTTTCTGCTACAGTACCTCTTGTCTATCTTTCTATTCAAGAAATAGGTATAGGCTGTCTAACGCATATATATTCATCCTCTGTGGACTTAATAATAATTTTCTCGTTTCTTGCTCTTTTTAGCACACTTGCAAGAGAATTGATAAAAGATATCGAAGACATGAAAGGAGATAAAGCACAGGGACTAAAAACAATCCCAATACTTTGGGGAATAAAAATAGCCAAATTCTGGATAATCTTTTTCCTACTTTGCACACTAATCATACTAGGACTACTGATTGTAAATCACGATTATTTTAGTTTCAATAGGATATCGTTAGTAATAGCAACTATATTCGGAGTTCTCCCCTTACTACTCTGTGTCGCTAAATCATATCAAGCAACAGAAAAAAAACACTACAAACAGGCTGGAAACTCAATAAAAATAAGCATGTTTGGATTTTTACTATTTATTTACATTCACGCAATAACGATTTAATATGCTAGGAGATTTGACTGAAAAATACCAAATAACATTAGCTTCTAATTCTCCTAGAAGGAAAGAATTATTGACTAAAATAATTCCCATTTTCAAAGTAGAATCTAAAGAAGTAGAAGAAATTTATCCTAAAAATCTTCAAGGTGGTGAAATTGCCACTTACCTTTCTCAGCTAAAATCTAAGCCATTTCAACCGAACGAAAAAGAACTTATAATAACTGCTGATACAATTGTTATACTCGATAGCCTTATATTGGGTAAACCTAAAAACCCAGAAGAGGCTAAACATATGCTTACCCTGTTAAGTGGAAAAAAGCATGAAATAATAACAGGCGTTACGATTCGAACAAAAGACAAAGAACTTTCGTTTTATGACTCAACGAAAGTTGAATTTTATGAACTTAAGACTGATGAAATTGAATATTATGTAGAGAAATACAAACCTTTCGATAAAGCTGGAGCATACGGAATTCAAGAATGGATTGGACATGTTGGAATAAAAAAAATGGAAGGAGATTTTTATAATGTTATGGGACTACCTATTCATAGGGTATATCGAGAATTGAATCAATTCATTTAACCCATAATTTTAAATATTCTTGGGCGTTCAATTGTCTCCATTTCAAATGATATTTGATCAAAAAGTAATTTAAACTCTTTACCTACTTCTTCCATATCTTCATCGTCTATTTCATACTTCCAAACAATTGTAATATTTGTTTTTTCTGACTGATTATCAGCAAATTCTCTCATAAACCGATAAAGAAACCGGGATGAAGACGTGTTAAAGTATTCGAGACTTACTTCTAATTTTGTTTCTGGCTTAGGGTTTTTGAAATATATTTTAATGTACCCAAATAATGGATCGAAAAAACCAAAGGCATCTTCTGGCATAAGCACCCCAGTAAATGAAAAATCACCTTCATTCACATCAAATAATATTTGAGGTGTTTTTTCCATCATATCTAATTCGAATGCCATAATGCTAATATAGTGAAAAATAAGCCGACATTTATATATTTCGCTAGCCTTTAAATTTTAATCTACAAACAGGCTATTTATTGATGTAAACAGAATTATGTAACTGAACAATATGGTATATGCTGAAATTATTTTGAAAACACTTCCTCCAACTTTTCGTGCAATTCTTCTCCTCTTAAGTTTTTAGCAATAATAACCCCTTCCTTGTCCAAAAGAATGGAATGCGGAATACTATTTACACCATATAACTGACCCACCTCATTTGCCCATCCTTTTAAATCAGATACATGAGACCAGTTCAATCCATCTTTATCAATAGCAGCCAACCACTTTTCTCCGTTGTCATCTAATGAAACACCAAGAACATCAAAGCCCATAGCGTGATACTTATTATAAGCAGCAACTACATTTGGGTTTTCTTTTCTGCAAGGGCCACACCATGAAGCCCAAAAATCAATCAATAAATAATCCCCTCTAAAACTTTCCAATGAAATTGAGTTTCCTTCAGGATTGTTTTGCACAAACAAAGGCGCCACTGCACCAACTTCTGTCGTTCTCATTTTAGCCGACTTTTCTTGCATTACAACAATATACTTTGAATCTTTTATGTCTTTAGAAAATGTAGTAAGTGTCGAATCAATTTGATTTGCTGTAAAAACATTTAATAAATTTGAAACTGCAAGATATGGAGCAAGCACACTTGATGTATTATCACCAATATATTTCACTATATATTCATTTATCCTTGCAGAAACCACTTCATAATCAAGAGTAATTTGATTCATCGTTGCTGTATCTTCGATTTCTCTAGCAGCCATATAGTCAATCTCCATCTTATCTATTTCATTATAGAAGCCCTCCTGACCATCATTAAACTTATTTAAAGCATCATGAATAGCTGAACCTAAAATTGTAACACTATCTCTATTTAAAGTAGCTCCTGAAATAGAAATCTTACTATTTTCAATAAACAATGAAACGTATGCTTTTTTGTCATCGAATTTGATGTACCATACTTCTGGTAATTCTAATTCTCCAGTAAAAGAAAATTTACCTTCAACAACATCTGCAGAATCTTTATGCTCCCAATTTCCTTTTACATATTGTGACAAATATGCTTTTGAAATGTCTACGCCTCTAAAATCACAATCAATTGTATACCCTTTAGTTTCCGTAGCTATATTTTCATCTGATAATTCATCACTTTCCTTGTTTTCTGAACAACTAACAAATGCTAAAGCTGTTAGCCCAATAATTATAATCTTCTTCATCTTTGAATATTAATTTGAATACAATTATAAATTAAATCTATTGATATGTAATATCTAACTTTCACTTCAAAGTGGATTCCTATCCTTAATTAAGGATTAATTTACTGTAAAATTATACCTAGTTAAATTGTTCTACAAAAAAAGAAAATTCTTATCATTATTACAATTATTCCTTACATTTGAGACATGAAGAAATTGATGATTCTTTTCCTGCTTTCATCTACTACCTTATTCTCTCAAGAAGGGAATGATATTCAACGAGCCAATATTCGCGGATCTCTTTCGGTTTTAACTTTTGATTTCAATTTTGATGATTTGTTTTGGTCATTTTCTGGAGGAATAGAAGATGTGCAAAATGAATGGGGAGCAAAATTGAATTTTGAGTTTCGGCCTTTCAAAAAAAAAGTTCAAATAAGAGAAGATAACAATATTATCCGCCAATATAAAGAGGTTAAATATTTTATATCCCTTGATGTAGACAAAAGGTTTCTGCACTTTTACCTCTGGGGAACAGAAACACAATTTTTCGCAGGAACCAGAACGGGGTTTTTATTAGGAAATTATAAAGGAACCAAAGCAAATAGAGAACCAACATTTATTACAACACCAATGGCTGGGCTCTGTTTTAATTTCTCAGAAGAGGTTAATTTCAAGGTTGGATACATACACTTTTCAGACGGACTAGTAAACGTTCCTGATTCAAGAGTTACACTTGGTTTAAATTTTATTTTAAAATGAAATCAATTAAAAGCATAGGATTTATATTGTTTCTAAGTTTTGCTTTTGCTTTAAGTCATTGCACAAAGCAAAATGATGATTGCGATCCGGATAGGTTTTGTGACACTTTACCGCTGGATAGTGGAGATGTTAATATAAAAGTAACATTTAACGGAAATGGAATCCCCATAATTGTATATAAAGGTTACGCCGATCAGAATGAGATTTTGCTTTATGACACTCTCTGGAGTGAAGAAAATACTTATTATTTGCCCCTTGGAAATAGATATGCTGTGGAAGCTTACTATTACGAAGCCAACTCAACAATCATAGCTTTGGACGGTAATAAATTGAGGGAATCTTCATTTTGGAATTGTGATGAAGAATGTTATGAATTAGCTGAAATTACACTCGATGTAAAAAAACTTTAACGAGTTTCAATATTTCAGATACATTTGCAGTTCAATTTATATACATGGGAAGCAAAATAGCATATTACGGACTCATATTACCTATTTCTTACCTACCCTACTTTTTGCTGTATGCCCTATCCGACTTTGTTTTTGTTGTAATGTACTTTATTGTTGGGTACCGAAAAAAAGTTGTATTTGAAAATATTAAAAATTCTTTCCCTGAAAAAACAGAAATTGAGCATAAACGGATCATGCGCAAATTTTACCGCCACTTATGCGACCTAATTCTGGAAAGCGTAAAGGGGTTTTCTATTTCTGAAAAGCAGATTAGAAAAAGAATGACGGTAAAAAACCCTGAGGTAGTAAATAAATACTTTGATCAAGGAAAAGATATGATTTTTGTTGGTGGACATTATAATAATTGGGAAATGCTTGCTCTTGGAATTGGCCTTATTTCAAAGCATATACCCGTTGCTATTTACAAGCCATTAAATAATGAATTCTTCAACCAAAAAGTTCTAAACTCTAGACAAAAGTATGGTTTGATTATGCGACCAATGAAACAAACTAAAGCTTGTTTTGATGGGCCCCTAGACAGACCAAAAACCATTATTTTTGGTGCTGATCAACGCCCAGGAAATCCAACGAAAGCTTTTTGGATGGAATTTCTAAACCAAGATACACCGGTTTCATTTGGGGTGGAGAAATTTGGAAAAGAGTACAATTTACCTATCGTTTTTGGAGCTATTCGAAAAGTCAAAAGAGGATACTATGATTTTGAATACACATTGTTATTCGAAGAACCTGCCAAAGCTGAGTATGGTGAAATTACCAAAGCTCACACATTAACATTAGAAAAGGACATACAAGAAAATCCGGAATATTGGTTGTGGAGTCATAAAAGATGGAAGCACAAGAGACCTGCCTCTTTAAATTAGCTCCTCGTCTTCAATTACTCCTACTCTTTCTAACCACTGGAAATATTCATCACTGATTAAAAATGCGGGATACGCCATAAATTCTTTATCCCAATTGGTATTTCTAACGTCAAAATAATCTTCCATTACCAAAAGGCTTTCTACGGCTTGAATGAATTCTTTCATTTCAATCAAACAAACAACTTTTGCAAAATGTATATTCGGAATTGTTGGCTCCATTGTAAGTGCTTCATTGTACAACTCCAACGCTGTCGAATAATTATACTCTTCAAAATACGTTGCTGCATTTAAATATATTAAGATTGGATCTTCTCCAACCGACTTACTTAATCCTTTAATAGCTTCTCTAACTTTAGGATAACTCTCAGAATCAAAACTTAAATAGTATTGTTTTAACCAATACCATACTGGATATCCATCTTTTCCAATTTCATAATTTTTTCGCATTAAGGCATTGGCGCGTATTTCCGCAGACGAATGAAAATCTAAATTATATTTTATTGATTTCATTAATGCTGTTTCCCTTAAAGCAATGTCCATCTTAGAATAATATAACGCTGCTAGACCTGGATCTAAAGAAGAAAAAGCAATAATTGTAGAATCCATTAACCTGAAACCTTCTGTCACATCATTATCGTCTAGCTGATTTTTGGCATGCATAAGATTAACCAATTCCGTCATCATTTCATTACAACTATTAGGGGCATTAAAAGAAGTAAAATCAGAAATCACAATTGCATTATCCATTATAGCCAGGGTTATTCTAAAGTAATTCACCTCGAGAGGTGCTGTAAATAATCTAAGCCAAATTATGTTACTCTCGTTCTGGACTTCATAAAACTGAAAGTCCAACTCTCCGCCTAATAGAATAGGTTGATGTAAAACTGAAAATAAATCAAAGTTGTTAAATACACCTTCATTGGCTAAAAGATCAGAAACAAAAATAGAGTCCGAATTGTATTTAATATGAATTTTACTTCTTGCTCTAACTGTATCAGAATTATAAATATCCAGAATAAACGAATTTGCAAATTCTGAGGCATTTGCACTGTCAATATTCAGTTTACTAGGAACGTAAACAGTATCCTTTTTACCTTTATTTTCATTATTGCAAGATAAAATAAAAGAAATAATTAAAAAAAGTATAATATATAACTCACTGATATACTGCTTCATATTCATTTTTAAACGCTTACTTACGACAATAAACGAATGTTAATTAGTTAAAGTACGGATAACGTTTTGAAACCTCCATTACTTTGCACCGTCGATACCAAAATATAGACAGAATAAAACTAATATTTAATTACTAACCCGTTACGCTATCTATGAATAGTTAGTAACAAAACAAACACACATTTATTATGAATAACTTAAGAAACAGAGTACAATTAATCGGAAATTTAGGAACTACACCAGAAGTAATCGATTTAAAAGAAGGTCGAAAACTAGTAAAACTTACACTCGCTACAAACGATACATACAAGAATAAAAAAGGCGAAACTATCAAAGAAACCCAATGGCACAACCTAACGGTTTTTGGAAACCTTGCGGAAATCGCTGAACAACACCTTGAAAAAGGAAAAGAGGTATGTATTGAAGGTAAATTGAACAACCGTACATATGACGACAAAGACGGGAACAAAAGATATGTAACCGAGATCGTTGTACAAGAATTATTAATGCTAGGTAAAAAACAATAGTTAATACCTAGACAGTAACGCTCACAATCCAGTGAGCGTTACTTTTATTTAAAAGAAAATACAATATAAATATACTTATTACCCATATGATAAACGTAAATACACTAGAACAAGCAGATGCTGAACACCATAGATTAACCCTTAATGACCTTCATAAATTTGAAAATTTATCGGAAGAGGTTATTTTCGATTTATCTAACGAAGAGTTCGAAAACATGATGAATCAAATTGATTCCTCTGCTTGTATAGAACCGCTATTTTTCCCTGTTTCAACTACAGAACTTGAGCCACAATCTCTTGGCTATTACTAATAAGGTTAGTAATTAAATTCCTTCTTCAAAATCAGCTAAACTGTCAATAAAATGTTCCCATGAAAATTTCACTTTGTCCAGTTCTACATTCTTTTCAAATTCGGATTTTTTATTTTCAGTGTAAAAACGAACGATTGCGTCTGCAATTGAAGTTTCATTTAGCGCAGTAACATACCCTACTTTCTCATGTGCTACAATCTCTGGCAAACCGCCAACATTAGTAACTATCATTGGTTTGTTGAAATTATAAGCTACTTGTGTAATGCCACTCTGCGTGGCTGTCTTATAAGGCTGTACAACACAATCTGCAGCTGCGAAATAATACCTTACCTCTTCTTGCGGAATGTAGTGATCGTACAATAATACAGAAGCTTTAGTAGCTTCTAATAGCTCCGAATACTTTTCCTTCTTGTCGTAAAATTCCCCTGCTATAATAAGCTTTATCCCTAATTCTTTAATTCGAGAATCTTGCAAAGATTTCAAAGCTAAATCCAATCCTTTGTAACCTCGAATCAACCCAAAAAACAAGATGTATTTTGAATTTACATCTAAATTCAATTTCTCAATACCTATACTCCTACTAACAGATTCTCCAAAAATATTATACACAGGATGTGGTAACATTATTTTATTCTGGTTATCAGTAAATTGAGAAATATCTTCCAATACAGACCTAGAAAGTGTAATAAATCCGTCACATCTTTTAAGAAAGTATTTAGTAAGCCATCCATCTC
>ENA-OSET01002856-OSET01002856.1-sediment-metagenome-genome-assembly--contig:-NODE-2856-length-16313-cov-4.013304_pt1 | contig 16313 bp, 14 predicted proteins | sample MGYA00237882_ERZ534229 | MGnify/ENA primary metagenome ERZ534229 (study PRJEB26408, sample SAMN06266212) | sediment metagenome | isolation source: Hudson Canyon methane seep mesocosm | place... | reverse complement strand
CTCGGCCATCAGGCCCGCGATCACGTCGGTCATGTCAGCCGGATCGTCCGTCTGCATGGCGGTCGGTCCGAGGCTCCACTGCTCGGCGATGCCGACGCGCTGGCCCACGATGTCAAAGATCCGACCTGTCACGTTTTGGGCTGCTGCGCTGCACAGCCAGGTGGTGGTCACGGCGATCCAACGGGGCCCCATCTTCTCCTGGGTTTCTTCGTCCATTCCGGCGAAGCCCGGCAGGTCCTTCGTCATGCGGGTGTAGGCGCCCGGAGCAAGGCAGTTGACGGTCACCCCGTACTTCACGAGCTCCATGGCGGTGATGATCGTGAACGCCGCGATGCCGGCCTTGGCCGCCCCGTAGTTGGACTGCCCGATGTTGCCGTAGATGCCCGACGGTGACGCCGTGTTGACGATCCGGCCGAAGGCTTCGCCACCCGCCTTGACCTTCTCGCGCCAGTAGGTGGCGGCATGGTGGCTGGGGGCGAACGTGCCCTTCAGGTGGACGTTGATCACCGCGTCCCAGTCGCCCTCGGTCATCGAGAACATCATGCGGTCCCGCAGGATTCCGGCGTTGTTGACGAGGATGTCGCAACTGCCGAACGTGTCGATGGCCTGCTGGACCATCTCGCCGGCTGCGTCGAAGTCGGCGACGTTTGCGCCGTTCACGACCGCCTCTCCACCCATGGCGACGATCTCGTCGACGACCGATTGGGCCGGGGTGGTGTCGGCGCCTTCGCCGGCGGCATCGCCACCTAGGTCGTTGACGACCACCTTGGCACCGTTCTCGGCCAGCAGCAGGGCGTGTTCCCTGCCGATGCCACGACCGGCACCGGTCACGATGGCCACGCGGCCTGCACAGATGTTGCCCATTTGACGTTCTCCTGGATGTGGATGAGAGGGGGTCGGGGCCCGCTTCGTGGCCGACCCCGAGGACACCGACAAGCCTGCCACCATGGCGCCTCCGTTGCCCATGCGGGACCGGGGACGAGTGTCACACCCCTCGTGCAGGATTGGCCCGTGGATGAGGTAGCGACCGCCTGACAAGCCACTCACCTTCACCGACCCCACCGGCAGGCACTACGAAACCGGCCTCGATTCCGGAACCGGCCGTCGCCAGCCTCTTCGCCGGACACACGTAGTGTCACCCGTGTGCGCACAGCCGACGAGATTCCCTACACGACCGGCCTCCACGAGGTGGCCGACGGTGTGTTCGCCTGGCTGCAGCCCGACGGTGGTTGGGGCTGGTCCAATGCCGGCCTGCTCGCCACTGACGGCGGTTCCCTGCTCGTGGACACGCTCTTCGACCTGGAGTTGACCCGGACCATGCTCGACGCCATGGCGCCGATCACCGATACCCGGCCCATCGGCACGCTCGTCAACACGCACGCCAACGGTGACCACTGCTACGGCAACAGCCTGGTCACCGACGCCGAGGTCGTGACCACCGAGGCCGCAGCCCGCGAGATGGGTGCCGTGCCACCGTCGGCCCTCGTGGCCCTTCTGCAGGCGGACATGGGTGAGGTCACCAACGACTACGTGCAGCAGGCCTTCGGCAGTTTCACCTTCGAGGGGATCACCGTCCCGGAACCCACACGGACATTCACCGGCCGACTTCAGATCGAGATCGGGGGCAGCCAGGTCCATCTGGAGCAGGTGGGTCCGGCGCACACCGCCGGTGACCTGCTGGTGCACCTGCCCGACGCCTCCACCGTCTTCACGGGCGACATCCTTTTCGTAATGGGCACCCCGATCATCTGGGACGGTCCGGTCGCCAACTGGGTCGCCGCCTGCGACCGGATCATCGACTTGGGCTGCGACGTGATCATCCCTGGTCACGGCCCGCTCACCGACGCCGACGGCGTCCGGGCGGTCCGCGGCTATCTGACCTGGCTGGAGGCCGCGTGCCGGGCCCGCCACGCAACCGGTATGAGCGCCGCCGACACCGTCGCTGACCTGGCCGCCTCGGCCGATTTCGCGCAGTACCGGCAGTGGGGGGAGTGGGAACGCCTCGCCGTCAACGTGCGGGCCGTCTACCGTGAGATCGACGGCGGCGATGGGACCATCCCGGACCTGTTCGCCGCCATGGCGTCACTCGCCTACGGAACCTGACCAGCCGGCAGAGGTAGTCGTGGGCGTTTTGTAGCAGGCGCGAGTCGGAGACTCCGCCAGAGAGAACCCAACCAGGGAGAATCCCGTCAGGGAGGACCCCTCCAGAGAGAAGAGAACCTGACCATGGCGACATGTGCGTTCATCGGCCTCGGAGTGATGGGATTTCCGATGGCCGGACATCTCCAGGCCGCCGGGCACCAGACAACCGTCTACAACCGCACGACCTCCAGGGCCGAGGCATGGGTGGAGGCCTACGGAGGCTCCTCGGTGCCGACGCCTCGTGAGGCCGCTACCGGTGCCGACGCCGTGATGGTCTGCGTCGGTAACGACGACGACCTGAGATTCGTTGTCTTTGGCGAAGATGGTGCCCTGGCCGGCATGGCCGAGGGCTCGACACTGGTCGACCACACCACCGCCTCAGCCGAGGTCGCGAGGGAGATCGCCGCCGTCGCGTCGGAGATCGGCGTCGGCTTCGTGGATGCACCGGTCTCCGGTGGCCAGGCCGGGGCTCAGAACGGGCAACTCTCGATCATGTGTGGCGGTGACCCGGACGTGTTCGCAACCGTCGAGCCCATGATCGACTCCTATGCGAAGGCCATTGTGCTGGTAGGCGACGTGGGCAGCGGTCAGCTCACCAAGATGGTCAACCAGGTCTGCATCGGCGGCCTCATACAGGGCCTTGCCGAGGCCCTGGACTTCTCCCGCAGGGCCGGCCTAGACACTGACAAGGTGCTCGCCGCCATCAGCCAGGGCGCCTCAGGTTCATGGCAGATGGAGAACCGGGCCCGCACCATGCTGGACCGCCACTTCGACCACGGCTTCGCCCTGGACTGGATGCGCAAGGACTTCGGCATCGTGTTCGACGAGGCGGAGCGCATCGGCGCCACCCTGCCGGTCACCGCCATGGTCGACCAGTTCTACGCACGTCTCCAGCGTGAGGGCCACGGCCGGTGGGACACAAGCTCGCTCATCGAACTCCTCCGCGACGACTGAACAGGGTCTCTTCCTGCCTGGAAGGCGGAGCTTGTCATCGAAAGGCTCTAGGTAGGCAGGCCAGCTGGGGCCGGACATTCTCTGGCAGCTGATTCCGTCCATCCGGCCAGCCAGCCTCTCCGTTCAGCGTGCTGGCTCGGTACCGGCGACAGTGGTGCGGTGGAGCTCCCGCCGTTGGCCGGGGTAGTCGTTCAACGCCAGGTGCTGGGTCGAACGGTTGTCCCACAGCACGACGTCGCCATTCGACCAACGATGTCGGCACGTGAACCGGATGTGGGTCGTGAAGTCGTGCAGCCATCGCAGTAGGCCCGTCTCCTCTGCGGCTCCCGATTCCGTGCCATCCCCAACTCCCGGTCCCCTCAGGCCACGCACGTACGTCCCGTTGAAGTACAGGCTGCGCCTGCCGGTCTCAGGGTGGGTGCACAGCAGCGGGTGCTCCCGGGTCTCATAGGCGGATTCCGACGTCCGGATGTCCATGCCCGACAGGCCAGCATGCAGTTTCTGCTGGACGGGCGAGTAGGAGGCACTGGCCGAGTGCACGCACGTGATGTCCTCCAGGCGTTCCCGGTCAGCCGGTTCCAGCGCCTCATGGGCGGCGGTCATCGACGCCCACACCGTGTCGCCGCCCACCGCGGGCACGTCCAGGGCGTGCAGGATCGTGAATGCCGGCGGAGCGTCTAGGAACGAGAAGTCGCTGTGCCACACTCCGCCGAAGTTGAATGCTTCGGTCTCGGAGGCCTCCTTGACGACCTTGATTACCTCGGGATGCTCCGGCACCGGCTGCACGAACGGAACCGGCGAGAACCCACCCAACAGGTGGCTGAACCCGGCCTGCTCACCCGGAGAGAGGGTCTGGCCGGGCACGATGACCACCTCGTGGGCCACCAGGGCACTCCGCAGGTCGGCAACCTCCGCCGGGTCCATGTCCGGCCCCAGGTCCAGCCCGTCGATCCGGGCGCCTAGCACCCCCGTCAGCTGTGAAACCGTGATTCCCATGATCTGGACCCTATGACGACGCCCCACCGGGGGTTGTGTTGGCCCGTTGGCAGGCCAGGGCTGTTCGACTGGCACGTCCACATTTATGGCCGACGGTGATTTCTCCGCCAAGACGGACCTGGAGTCACCGTTCTCACCTGCTTTCTTCCAGGCGGCGGAGCGTGGTTGCGGCCCCCGAAATGAGCGCCTGGCCTGTTCAGGGGGCGCACTACTCAAGCAGAACCCCCGGATGGGGCCACCGCCTGTCCCCGACAGCGGATTTCACGGCGGGACTGGTGGAACCCAGCCGCCTGCCCGTATCTGTACCTTGGGGCTCCGCTGTCGCCCTGCCCCTAGTAGCCGAGGGCTCAAGAAACGCTAGCTGGGGCGCCTGAATTCAATGGTCCGATCTACCCGTGCCACCTCGACCGTGTACTGGGCGTACCACCGACTACGGCCTTCGTCCTGGGCGTTCTCATGTTCCAGGTCGGCTCGCCAGGCGGTGATGTCCTCTTCGGTCCGCCAGTAGCACACGGTGATTCCGAGGCCATCGTCTCCCCGAGCCGATTGCATACCCAAGAAGCCCTCACGGGCGTTAACCAGTTCAGCCATGCGGTCAGCCATCTCGTCGTATCCGTCAAGATTGCTTGTCATACGAGTAGTGAAGATCGTGGCGTAATACGGAACCTCGCCTACCAGGCCGAATTCGGTTGCCCCATGTTCGTCGTCCATGACGAAACCATATTTCGACAATGCCCCAGACGCGCATCTACACCTGGGGGCTCCGAGGTCGACCCACCCCAAAACGGTGGAGAGAGGCGCTCCGCCTACCCCTGAACGGTTGGATAACTCCCAAATCGGGGGCTGAAACACCGTTCGCTGGGGCGCAGTCACGCCTCTCACTAGTAACTCTACCTACCCCAGACGCAAATCGACCCTCAAAGGTGGGACGCCTGCGTGTATCTGCACTTAGGGGGCGCACCACCATCGACAACCTGCCAGAAGTGCCGAACCCACTGAATGGGGGCCTAGCCGCCTCCGACAGAGGAGGGTGTGGGCTCCCTGAAGCTTGCTGTGCTCCCCGTCCCAGAGCGATCATCTTGGGGACAACACAAGCGGGGTTCGGCCTCAGAGGTTGTCGATGGTCTCTCGCCCTAGAGAATCTGCGACAGGAACAGCTTCGTACGGTCCTCGGTCGGGTTCGAGAAGAACAGGTCCGTCGTGTTCTGTTCGACTATCTGTCCACCCTCCATGAAGATGAGCCGGTCGGCCACCTCCTTGGCGAACCCCATCTCGTGGGTCACCACCATCATCGTCATGCCGGATAGCGCCAGCGCCTTCATGACGTCCAGCACCTCCTTAATCATCTCCGGGTCAAGTGCCGAGGTTGGCTCATCGAACAGCATGATCCGGGGCTCCATGGCCAGGGCCCGGGCGATGGCCACCCGCTGCTGCTGGCCGCCCGACAGCTGGCCCGGGTACTTGTGGGCCTGTTCGGGGATACCGACGCGCTCCAGCAGGGCCATGGCCTGGGACTCGGCCTCGGCCCGTGGCTTCTTGCGCACCCAGATGGGGGCCAGGCTCACGTTGTCGAGGATGTTCAGGTGGGGAAACAGGTTGAACTGCTGGAACACCATTCCGACCTCGGACCGCACCTTCTCGATGTTGCGCAGGTCGTTGGTGAGCTCCACGTCGTCGACGACAATGCGTCCCTCCTGATGGATCTCAAGGCGGTTGATGCACCGGATCCACGTCGACTTTCCGGAGCCGGAGGGCCCGAGCACCACCACGACCTCCTGTTCCTTGATGGTTGCCGACACCTTGTCGAGGGCCTGGAAGTCGCCGTACCACTTCGACACGTCCTCGCACACGATCATGTCGCGGGCTCTGGACAGGTCCCGGGTCTGGCCGCTGGTCGGCTCGGCTGCTGTTGCATCGGTCATGACATCACCTCATAGGCCTCGAGAGAGGCCGCTAGCGCTCGCCCAGCCCGGTGCGCCGCTCGAGGCGCTGGCTGGCCTTGGACATCTGGTAAGCGAAGATCCAGTAGATCACGGACACGAAGAGGACGTTTTCCCTGGTGCTGCCCATGAACTCGGTCTGGCCTGGAATCACGATCCGGCCGATGTAGAGAATGTCGAACACCCCGATTATGGCCAGCAGCGAGGTCTCCTTGAACACCCCGATGCAGTGCCCCACCAACGGTGGGATGGAAACTCGTAATGCCTGGGGTAGGACGATGAAGATCGTCTTTTGCGCCGTGGTCATGCCGACTGCCTCGGCTGCCTCGTGCTGTCCACGGGTTATCGACTGCAGGCCACCCCGTACGTTCTCGGCCAGGTAGGCCGAAGAGAACAAGACGTAGCCGATGACGCAGGCGGTGACTTCGCTTAGGTGCATCCCCCTGGGAAGGAAGAGCGGCACCATGATCGAGAAGAAGATCAGGATCGTGATCAGCGGTACGCCCCGCACAACCTCGATGAACCCGGTCGCCAACTGCCGGAAGATGGGCATGCTCGACGTGCGAGCCAGGGCCAGGGCAATTCCCAGGGGGAACGAGAACACGATGGTGAAGATCGCCACCATCAGGGTGATCGAGAAGCCACCGATGAAGAAGCCCCCCGGGACCGTGACGGTCGAGGGGGTGTTGATAGATGTGATCAGCCACGACATCACGCCCAGTACGCCCAACCAGCCGAAGATGTAGCGCTTCCGAGCCCGGGGTCCGCCGCCGAAAGTCGGTGCGGCCAGGGCGAAGATGGCCAGCATGAGCATGTCGAGTCGCACGACCTGTCGCATTGGAGTCAGGAACGTGCAGAAGCCGACCACCAAGACCAGCACGGCGACGATTCGACCGGTCTCGCCTGTCGACGGGCGGGTGAGCCACGAGAGTAGGGCAGCTCCGCCGACTGCGTAGGCGGCGAAGATCGGCAGGTCGGTGCCGACCACGTGGCCCATATCGAAAGACGGGTCCCGCAGTACCAGGTAGATGAGCACGGGCGGCGCTAGGAGCCACAACAGCAGGAGGGTGACCCGGGTTGGATTGATTGGCAGGCGATCTCGCATCAGGCGTCCAGCGAAGTACGCCGCCACGACGATGAGCAGCATGATCGTCCACGGCAACTTGGTGGTCAGCGCCACCGTGCCCGGTTCGGCCAACACCCTCGGTACGCGCTTCGCGATGTAGGTGTGGTGGCCGTAGGGGACCACCCACAGCGAGGTCACCAGCCCGGCCAGGGTGACCACCAGCACAGTCAGCGTGCTGACCGTTCGTTCGTCTTCGCCTCTGCCGGCGAAGCGACGGGCGGCCTCGCCGACGGCAGCCACGGCCAGAGCGGCGGCCAGCCACTGGATGGTGGCCGAGGCGCTGAACGGAGCTAGGAGGGTGAGGATGGCGAGGAGGGCGCCGGTGGCCAGGAGCTTGCGTCCGAGCCCCGCTATCGGCATCGTCGAGCCGGCCTGCCATACAGCCATCGACAGGCCTGTGAGGATGAGGATGACGGCGACGCAGAACCAGATTCGGATGTACTGCTCATCGGGGTAGGCCCGGGTCATGAACAGCTGCATGTTGGTGGCCGTACCGTTCCACTGGCGGACCGGATTGAAGATGAACGACAGGAAGCCCCGAAAGACAGCCAACAGAATGATCGTGGTGACGACGGTCAGCACGGAGTTGAAGGCGCTCGAGAAGAGGTTCTCCTTCACCCATTCACGCGGCGGCAGCTTCGGGATCTCGGGCGGCGCGGCCCAAGGCACATTTGCCGTCGCTACGACCATGGAAGGCGTCGAGACATGATCCGAGAGCGACATCTACCGCTCCACCAGTTGCATTCGGACGTTGAACCAGTTGACGACCACCGAGATGGTCAGTGAACAGCTCAGGTAGAAGAGCATCCAGATGGCCACCACGGGCAGCGTCCGGCCGGTCTGGTTGAACACCGTGGTGCCGACCTGGACCATGTCGCTCATGCCGACGGCGACGGCCAGCGAGGTGTTCTTGAGCAGGTTCAGGTACTGGTTGCCGGTCGGGGGCAGGATGACCCTGAGGGCTTGGGGGAGCACCACGTGGCGGAGGATCTGTCCGCGGCGGAGGCCGACGGCCTTGGCCGCCTCGGTCTGGCCCTTGGGTACGGCCAGGATGCCGCCTCGGACGTTTTCGCCGATGAAGGCAGACGTGTAGAACACGACTGCGAAGAACACCGAGGCGAAGCCGATCGACATGGTCAGGCCATTTTTCCCGTAGTTCGGGAACTTGCCCTTCTGGACGATGTCGGGGCGCATGGCGTCGAATGGGCGGGCTGCACCGTCGACGTTGAACTTGTCAGCCAGAACTTCGAACAGGTCGCGGCCGCTGTTGAGGGTCCACGCCGAAAGGCCGGACCAGCGGACCACCAGGAAGACGACGGCTAGTGAGGCCACGGCGGTAAAGGCAATCCTGAACCAGTCGTCGTCGGTGAGCGAGAGGTGTCCGCGGGCACTGCGGTGGTCGGAAACGAAACGGCGGATCCAAACGGTGGCTCCGCCGACAGCGGCGGTGGAGAACAGCAGTTGTGGGACAGCGTTGGGAAGCGAGTCGAGTAGGTCGGCAATGGCGCCGAAGATGGAGCCCAGCCAGAAGAACGCAGGGTGGACGAACAAGCCGACCAGCCCGAACAGGGCGACGGTTCCGAGCGCCCACAGGATCGGCGAGGCGTTGGCACCGGTTTCGTCCTGGATCCGTTGACGGTGACGGCGGACGAAGTGAGCGGCCGCTGCACCAATGAGCACGACGACCGCCCACTGGTAGAAACCGTCGGCGATGTGGACGCGGGGCATCGAGATGCCCTTGTTGGAGACGTGGAGCCAGCCGTTGATGGGGCCGGTTTCGTGGCCGAGCTTGGGAAACGCGGCTGTCATAGCTGAGTAGTAGAGGATCATCTGCACCAGCAGCGGAATGTTCCGCAACGTCTCGACCCACGAGCTGGCGATGCGGCGTACCAGCCAGTTGTCAGACAGGCGGGCCAGGCCGACGATCACGCCCAGGATCGTGGCAAAGAAAATGCCGGCAATGGACAGACGCAGGGTGTTGACCATGGCGGCCCAGAGGGCCCGTCCACCCGTGTCGGGGTGGGTGTCGATTCCCTCACTGATCTGAATGTCGACGGGGCGTTCAAGGAAGTCGAAGTCGGTGTTGATGTTCCGTGCCCGAAGGTTGTCCCCGGCCTGATTGGCCAGGAACCACATGGCGCTGAGTACCACGAACAGCAGGAAGACCTGTGTCACCCACTTGAGGACGATGACGTCTCGCCACAGCGGGACTCGCTGGGATACCCGTTCTTGGGTGGTGGTATCCGTCATCGTTGACTTTGGCTCAGATCGTGGGCTGGCGGATTAGGAAGATATCTCTGGAAAGAGTCTCAGACGGTGGACAGTATCCGCGGACCGTAGCGGCCCATTACGCGAACGATCCCGGGGCCCGGGAGCTGGCGCCCCCGAACCCCGGGATCATTGATTACGTCGGTTCGCCTACTTAGCGGGCCGGCGGGGAGTAGATCAGGCCACCGTCCAGCCATCCGGCGTTGGCGCTGCCCTCGCGGTACAGGCCGACCGGGTTCAGGTTGCGGTCATAGACCTCGCCGTAACTTCCGACCTGCTTGATCACCTGGTGGAAGGCGTCGGCGGCCAGACCCATACCGGTCTGGAGTTCACCATCGCCGCCACACAGGCGTGAGACCTCAGCCTCGGCCTCGGCGCACGTGGCGTCGACATTGGCGGAGGTGACGCCGTACTCGTCCATGATGATCATGGCGTACACAGTCCAGTTGACGGCATCGGCCCAGGCCGAGTCGTTCTGGCCGTAGGTCGGTCCAAGAGGCTCCTTGGAGATCGGAGTAGCCGGGAAGATCACCCACTCCTGATCGGCGGGCATCTGCTTGGCCTTGCGGCCCACGAGCGCTGAACCATCGGTGGTGGTGATGTCGCAACCACCGGCGATGAACGTCTCGTACACCTCGTCGCTCGTCTCGAAGCCGAGCAACGTGATCTCGGCACCGGCCAGAAGGGCGGCCTCGGCGATGTTCTTCTCCGTGGTCGTTCCGACGTTGGTGCACACGATAGAACCGTCGATGTCGGCGACCTGGCTGGAACCCGAGAAGCCATCGCTGACTCGGGCCATCAACTGCTGGCCGTCGTAGTAGGTGGTGGGACCGAAGTCCATGCCCACCGAGCTGTCACGGCTCTGCGTCCATGTGGTGTTACGCATCAGGACGTCCACGTCGCCGGTCTGAACGGCGGTGAAGCGCTCCGAGGCCGTCAGGGCCACGAAGTTGACCGCACCGGCGTCACCGAGGACGGCGGCGGCCACTGCACGGCAGAAGTCGGCGTCGATGCCGGTGACCGAACCATCAGCCTGTGTCTCTGAGAAGGCCACGGCGGAGCCGCTGACACCACAGTTCAGAGTGCCGCGTGCCTGCACGGCGTCCAAGAGACTGCCGTCTGCTACGACCTCGACTTCAGCTGTCGTGGCCGGTGCGGCTGCCGTCGTCGCAGGTGCTGCATCGTCCCCGTCGCTGTCGCTACCGCATGCTGCGGCGACGACACCGATGGTGAGGAACATGGCGAGAAGCTTCAGAAGCTTGCTCTTGTTCATAGGTAAACCCCTCCGGTTTTGTTATTGGTTTCCCGGAGGGCGGTAGCCGCCGCTGCCGAGGGCCATCCGTCGTTGGATAGCGGACACTAATCGTAGGTGCCGCCGATCAGACGAGCAACCTTGGCTATACAGGTCATGCATGAACGGCCAGCCGGGTGGGTGTGGGTTCCGGCCGAGCGGATCAGCCGACCGTCTCCGCCGGGTCGATTGTGACCTCGTCGAGCAGGCCCGTGGTCACGCAGTAGACGAATCCCCGGATGTGGTTCTTGTGGGCCAGGAAGGGCGACAGGTGTAGTCGCTGCATCGACTGGTGCACGCTGGCATGCGGGTCGGTGAACGCCTCCACCACCCACGGTGGGGTCACGCCCAACTCGTCCTGGAGCTCGGAACGAAAGGAGTCCTCGGTGACCCTTTCCAGCCCGCAGTCGGTGTGGTGGACCAAGATGACCTCACGGGTCTTCATGAACCGTTGTGACAGGCAGAGCGAGCGGATGACGTCGTCGGTTATGACCCCCCCGGCGTTACGGATCACGTGGGCTTGGCCGTGGCCGAGGCCGAGGAGCTGGAACATGTCCATCCGGGAGTCCATACAGGCCACTACGGCCACGTGGCGGGTCGGCTCGACCTGGAGGCCCGCATCGGTGAAGTCGACGGCGAACGTCCGATTGGCTGCGAGGAACTCGTCGGCGATGGGAACGTGGTCGTGCATGGTGGCCTGGTCGTGGTGGTCGTGGTGGTCGTGGTGGTCGTGGTAGTGGTAGTGCTCTGCCCGGTCGTCAGGCCGTACCTGTCGCCGGTGGGTGTCCGGGCACCCGGGCACCTGCAACGATGATGCCATGAGCGTGAACCGACCGGAACCCATGGTCCAGACGGTGACAGGACCGATTAGCCCGGACGACCTGGGCCGCACGCTGATGCACGAGCACCTGACCGTGGGCTGGCCGGGCGCCGAGAGCCACACCACGGTCGTCCAGCGGTCCCGGGCCGATGTCGTGGCGGTGTGCGTGGACCGGATCTCCGAGCTCCAGGACCTCGGCTACTCCACGCTCGTGGACCCGTGCCCCAACGATCTCGGGCGGGACGTTTCGCTGCTCGTCGAGGTGTCGGAGGCCACCGGCTTCAACATCATCTGCGCCACCGGCCTCTACAAGGAGTCGGAGGGCGGCCACGCCTACTGGTCGTTCAAGGCCCGCTATGAGGACGTCACGGCGGTGATGGCCGAGATGTTCGAATCTGAGCTGACCGACGGAGTAGGTGGGAGCGGCGCCCGACCGGGAATCCTGAAGGTGGCGACCGGCCTGGGCTACATGACCGACCATGAGCGGCGGGTCTTCGACGCAGCAGCCACCGTCTCGTTGGTGACCGGCACACCCATCACCACCCACACAGACGGAGGCACCCTCGGGGACCTGCAGCAGGCGGTGCTGACCGATGCCGGAGTTCCAGCACAGCGGATCATCGTGGGCCACTCGTGCGGGACGACCGATGCCGACTACCACGAGGGAATCGCCGCTGGTGGCAGCTATCTGGGCTTCGACCGGTTCGGCATCACGGCGCTGCAACCCGACACCGACCGGGTGGCGGCCCTGGCAGAGGTGATCCGACGTGGATATGGCGACCGCGTGGTCGTCAGCCACGATTCGGTCTGGTGCTGGCAGGGAGAACCGTTCCCTGCCCGGTCGATGGACCGCCTGGATGAGCTGTTCGACCCCACGCGCTTCGACCGCGAGATCATCCCGATGCTGTTGGAGGCAGGAGTCGGCGACTCCGAGATAGAGGCCCTGGTCGTGGACAACCCTCGCCGCTTCTTTACCGGCGACCTGCTACCTGTCGGCTGATCTCCTTGCCAGCAGGCTGGCCGTCACCAGGGCACCCAGCACCCCGCCGGCCGTCGACAGCACTAGGTCGCCGACCGTGTCGTCGTAGGTGAGCTGCAGGCCAGTGGTGCCCATCTCCTGGATGATCCACTCCACGCCCTCCCAGGCGACAATGGCCAGTGCCCCGAAGCCGGACCCCATGACCACGAGGTTCCAGCGGGCCAGCCCGACCGGAGCCACGAAGAGGACCAGCGCTGCCACCAGGAACGTCCAGTTCACGAAGTGGAGTACGTCATCGAACTGCTCCATGGTGTCGAACAGGTTCACGAGGTTGCCCAGGAGGTCCAGGACGAACGGCACGACCAGCAGGGCGTCGGCCAGGTACGGGTACCGGCCACGTCGGCCCCGGAGCACCCAGATGGCAGGAACCACCAGGGCCGAGATGGGGTAGCCGACGCATCGTTCAGGCCAGCCCTTGCCGGCCACACCGGGGATGCCGGGAAACAGCAGGCCGGCCAGGAGGCTGGCTGCCAAGGCCCCCTTGACCACCCACATGAGGCGGCGGCCGCCTTCGGGGTAGGAATCGTTCATAGGAGAGGTTGGCCCATTCGGCTACCTCGTTCAAGGTCGGTCCCGCCGACGTGCCCGGCCTGTTCAGGGAGCATCCAGGCCATGTGGCGTTCCCGCTGGTCAGGTCGGCCCCTACCTGGCTAGTTGATCTGCTTCTCCATGCCGTCCCAGTAGGGGGCACGCAACTTGAACTTCTGGAGCTTGCCGGTGGCCGTCCGGGACAATTCGTCGCGGAACTCCACCGACGTGGGGCACTTGAAGTGGGCCAGGATCTCCCGGCAGTGGTCGATGAGGGCACGTTCGTCGGTGGAAGCACCGTCGGCCAGGACGACGAGGGCCTTGATCGTCTCACCCCACTTCTCGTCAGGCACGCCGATGACGGCCACCTCCGCCACCGCCGGGTGCGAGAACAGGGTGTCCTCCACCTCGATGGACGACACGTTCTCGCCGCCCGAGATGATCACGTCCTTCTTGCGGTCCGTGATCATGGTGTAGCCGGCCTCGTCGATCATCCCGCCGTCTCCAGTGTGGAACCAGTCGTCGGCCAGTGCCGCGGCGGTTGCCTCCGGCTGGGCCCAGTAGCTCTTCAGCACGTGGTTGGTGCGGGCCAGCAGTTCTCCATCCGCTGACGTCGACATGGTCACGCCGAGGGCCGGTGCGCCGGCACGCGACAGCCTGGCTGCTCGTTCAGCAGGGGTGTCGTCGTCCCACTCCGCCCTGCTGCGGTTCATCGTCAGCAGGGGTGCGGTCTCGGTTAGTCCGTAGATCTGGATGAACTCCCAACCCAACTCGGTCTCGACGCGTTCGATGGTCTGCGTGGGCGGTGGCGCTCCGGCCACCACGATGCGCATGGTGCCGCTGCCCGGAATCGGGCCGTCCCAGTCTGCAGCGGCGTCCAGCACGGCGCTGATCACCGCGGGTGCGCCACACAGCAGTGTCACCCCGTGCTGTTGGATGCGGCGGAGGATCTCGGGGCCGTCCACCTTGCGGAGCACGATGTGTTTTCCGCCCATGGCAGTCACGGCGTACGGCATTCCCCAGCCGTTGCAGTGGAACATCGGCAGTGTGTGGAGGTAGACGTCCCGGTCGTTCACGCCGGTCTGCCAGCCGAATACGGCTGCGTTAAGCCACAGGTTCCGATGCGTCATCTCGACGCCCTTCGGACGTGCTGTGGTGCCGCTGGTGTAGTTGATGGTGGCCGTGGAGTTCTCGTCCGGGATCCAGGGGCGTGGCTCGATGCCCTCCAGGAAGAGGGAGTCGGACTCCTCGCCGTTCAGGAGGCGGTGCTTCACCTTCACGTCGCCCAGGTCGGCTTCCAGCTCCGGGTCCATGAGCAGCACCTCGGCGCCCGAGTGGTCGACGATGTACTGGACCTCCTCGGCGTTCAGGCGGAAGTTGATCGGTACGCCTACACGCCCGAAGGCGCTGGTACCGAATAGGAACACCAGCATTCGAGCGGCGTTGTGACTGACCATCGCGACCCGGGCTCCCATGTCCAGGCCCATGGCGTCGAGGCCGGCCGCCATTGCCCTGGACAGGTTGGCGGCTCGTGCGTACGTCAGGTCAGGGAGCGGAGCCGCCACCTGGTCTGGTTCGTCGACGATGGCGATCCGGTCGCCGTAGACGACCTCGGCGCGGCGCAGGTGATCGGCGATGGTCAGCGGTATCTCCATGTGGGGCTTCCTTCCGAGATGTGCTTCCGGTTGTCGGGTCCTTGAGCCGCCCTGAACCCGGTAGGTCCCGACCGGATTGAGGGCGGTCTGGCCAGCGGGTGCGGCGAGACTAGTTCGGAGGCTCCGACTGGCCTGCCCCAGGCCCTACGCTGCGCGGGCCCGGATGCTTCCGGGCCCGCTGGTCGGCGAACCGTCGGCTGGACGACAGGTTGAGATGGCGGGCCGGGGCGGCCTGTCGGGAAGGGCATGTGAGTAATGGACCACGACGAGGTTCTCGACGGATTCCGGTCGAGCATCGACAACATCGACGTCGCCCTGATCCACCTGCTAGCCGAACGCTTCAGGGTCACCCGGCAGGTGGGTGACCACAAGGTCGCAGTGGGTCTACCGTCCGCCGATCCCGACCGCGAGGCACAGCAGGTCAAACGCATGGGCGAGCTGGCCGTGGCGGCCGGGCTGGATCCCGTGTTCAGCGAGAAGTTTCTGAGGTTCGTGATCGACGAGGTGATTCGTCACCACGAGCAGGCGGGTAACGGGGACTGACGGGCCTGGGGGTGGGCTGATGGGCCTGCCGACCGGATCTACCGCTGGTCAGGGGCCCTCAGGCTCGTGGGCCAAGGAAAACCTCAGCCTGCTATGGCGCTGCTGACCCTGGCTACCGCTTAGCCTTCGGCCAGCGCCCGGTCCTTTGCTACCTCGTCCAGGTCGTCGTACTCGTCGACCGTGTCGACCCAGTTCTCGAACTCGATCACGCCGATGTCGGTGAACCGGTCGCGCAGCCAGCCGTCGCCAGCGTCCAGCAGGCCCAGCTTCTTGCAGTTCGGCACGATCTTGGAGAACAGCATCTTCTGGAAGATGCGTAGCTCGTCGGGCATCGCCAGCGTGAACTTCACCATGTCCTTCACGTCGACGCCCATGCGCTCCCATACCTCCTGGCGCATGAACCGGTCCCGCATCTGCAGGGCTGCCTCGAAGGCGAACTCCTGGCGGTCACGTAGCTCAGCCACGGTCAGCTCCTGGTACACCTCCTGGAGGCTGAGGACGCCGAAGGCCACGTGGCGTGCCTCATCGGCCATCACGTAGCGCAGCAGCTTCTTGAGCAGCGGCTCCTCGGTGGTCTGCTGCATGAAGCTGAAGGCGGCCAGCGCCAGGCCCTCGACCATGATCTGCATGCCGAGGTAGGTCATGTCCCAGCGGCTGTCCTCGAGAATGTCGTCGAGGAGCAGGCCCAGGTGCGTGTTGCACGGGTACTTGATGCCGTCGAGCTTCTGGTCGAGGTACTGGGCGAAGACCTCGACGTGGCGGGCCTCGTCGACCACCTGGGTGGCGGCGTAGTACTTGGCGTCGATCCACGGAACGGTTTCGACGATCTTGGCGGTGCACAACAGGGCGCCCTGCTCGCCGTGCATGAACTGCGACAGGCTCCAGTTCATGGACTCGACGCCGAGGTCGGCCCACTCGTCCTCGTTGAGCTTGTGTAGCGGCGACTGGGGATTCTCGGCGAAGTATTGGACCTCGAGCGGGTCGGCCGGGGCGAGGGTCTTGTAGGGATCG
>ENA-OSET01002854-OSET01002854.1-sediment-metagenome-genome-assembly--contig:-NODE-2854-length-16330-cov-3.194672_pt1 | contig 16330 bp, 13 predicted proteins | sample MGYA00237882_ERZ534229 | MGnify/ENA primary metagenome ERZ534229 (study PRJEB26408, sample SAMN06266212) | sediment metagenome | isolation source: Hudson Canyon methane seep mesocosm | place... | reverse complement strand
GTGCGCTCTGCCAGGCCACGCTATCTGCAGAAGTACGGCTATCGACAAAATAGAGATCGCGCCGTTTGAGTTCGTGCATCAGCCAGGCCATGGGCTGTGCTTGTTGTGTCAGTAAGCTCCCCATGTGGTTATTGAGCCCGCTGACATGGGGAACCGAATCGATGCCTTCCCTCAGTCGTTTGACAAAATTTTCTCGGTCCATGTTATCGCTCAGTGCACCCGCTTCCATAGGGGTTCCACTGGCATTGGCCATAGGTGCGTGCAGCATAATTTCCTTGCCCCTTTGATGGCCGAGCTCTGCCAATCTGACTGCATTTGGAGTGAAGGGAATAACGGCCAGAGTGATATCCCCAGGCAGGTCAATGGTGCGTTTGCCTTGACCATAGTGGTAACCAATGTCATCGATAATAATTGCGATGCGAGGGAGTGGAGAGTCGGGGGCGGCTGCGGCCTCCCCACGACACAGTGGAGCAAAAACAAACAGCGCCAGAAAAATGAATCTGGCGCCGAATCCTTGATTGGGAATACTGAACATGTTTTTTGTGCTGATTGTTATTGAGTCAGGTCACCGTCATCAACGTTGGTCTCTGGTTCGAGTTGCGTGGCCTGCGCCAGCGTTGACTGTTTTTTCATTGTTGGGCGCTGGGCGAAGATGTGCAGGCCCTTCAACAGTGTCAGTGCTTCAAATAATTGATTGTCGCGATTAAAAATTGCCTTTGATTCCTTCTCTTGTTGCGCAATTCGGTCGGCAGATTTACTTTCTTTTTCCCCTTTCACATTGTCCAGGTGGCCTGACAAATCAGCCTCAGTGACACGACTGCGTGGGCGTAATGCCGTCACACGGGCTCTCTCTACCAGAATGTCGGGCTCAATGCCTTTTGCCTGTATAGAGCGGCCGCTGGGGGTGAAGTACAGTGCCGTGGTCAACTTGATGGCACGCTCATCACTAATCGGTATAACGGTTTGAACGGAGCCTTTACCAAAACTGTCTGTGCCCATAATAACTGCACGTTTGTGGTCCTGTAGCGCACCCGCCACAATTTCCGAGGCAGAGGCTGATCCGTCATTAATCAAGACCACCAGTGGCAGTCCATTGCTAATGTCGCCCTCGCTCGCGCTGAAACGAACCTGAGAGTTGGGTGCTCTGCCTTCTGTGTAGACGATAAGGCCTTCTTCCAGAAACGCATCAACAACGCCCACTGAGGCCTGCAGTACTCCGCCTGGATTGTTGCGTAGGTCGAGCACAAGCCCTTTGATGCCGGGGTTATCGTCCAATAAATTTTGTACCGAATTGACCATGTCTTCACCGGTACTCAGCTGAAACTGTGCAATTCGGATGTAGGCAAAGTCCTCTTCAATGACGCGGGATCGCACACTCTTCACTTTAATGGTGTCACGGGTGAGAACCAAGTCAATCGGGCCATCCTTGCCATCGCGTCCGACGGTGATATTGATCGATGAACCTTTAGGGCCGCGCATTTCGTTGATGGCCTCACTCAGGCTCATTCCCTTAACCGGCTTGTCATCCAATTTGAGAATGACGTCACCCGCTTCAATACCGGCTTTGTCAGCTGGGGTGTCATCAATGGGGGAGACGACTTTGATGAAACCGTCTTCCATGCCGACTTCCATGCCCAAGCCACCAAACTCGCCGGTTGTGTGCATTTGCAGGTCGTCAAACGAGCTTGCATCGAGGTAGGAGGAGTGTGGGTCCAGCTCAGACAATATGCCTTTAATGGCGTATTCCAGTAGTTTGCTATCGTCGACCTCTTTGACGTATCCACGCCGGATGTGGTCGTACACCTTGGTGAAGGTACGTAAATCCTCCAGTGGTAAAAGACCTTTAGAGCGGGTAATCGGTGGCGCGGTTGGTGCAATATCGGCGCTGGGGCCGGTTTCTACCGTGGCAGCACCAACGCCGAAGCTGAGGCTCGCAGAGATGAGGCTGGCTTTTAACACAGCCTTGAATGGGGAAATCATTTTGCCCCGGATAAGGTGAGGCGCAGATTGAGTAGTAGGTGTGGACATATCTTGTTGAACTCCTGAAAGCCGCTGGCTACGAGTATATGCCAGTATTAGCTTTATTATAGACCTGCGCAATCGCAATAAATTCGGTTTTGGGGGGATTAACCTCGATTAAACCAGCTGGAAGGGTCAACGGGCTCACCTTGGTGGCGAAGTTCAAAATACAGCCCGGCGCTCGACTGGCCGCCACTGCTGCCAACCTCGGCTATCACTTCACCCGGCTCTACCCAGTCGCCAACGTCCCTCTGAAGGCTCTGATTGTGCGCATAAAGGCTCATGTAACCATTCCCGTGATCAATGATCAAGAGCAGGCCATAGCTTTTCAGGTAGTCTGAAAACACCACCTGCCCGTGGTGAATAGCGTTGACATTACTGCCGGCCCCGGCCTTGATAAGAATACCTTCCCAACGCATTTTGCCCTGCGCTCTGGGGCTGCCAAAGGACTGTGTAATTGTCCCTTTCACGGGCAAAGTCATCACGCCACGATGTTTGTTGAGTGCCTGATTATTGATTGGCAGCTTGGCAATGGCTTCGGCGACTTCTGTTAGCAGTCGCTGCAAATGCTTTTTATCGGCATCCAGTTCCAGTAATTCTCTGTCCTTGCTGTCGATAGTCGCGGTGAGCCTGTTCATTGTGGACTCTCGCTCTTCCTGTCGACGGGTCAGTCGCTCTCGCTGTTGTAACAGGTTCTGCCGGCTCTTCTCTAGCGCGCTTGTCTCTGCTTCTATTTGCGGCTCTAATCGGGAGAGTGCTGTCAGTGTATTGCGGTAGGTATCAAGCTTCTCTGTGCGAGCTTTCAGGAAATAGTCGTAATACTGCAGCATACGGCTAAGGTTTTGAGGGGATTCTTGATTGAGCAAAAGTTTAATGTTGCTCTGTTGGCCCAGCTTGTAAGCCGCACGCATATGCTGGCTGATATGGCTCTCCTGGGTGCGTTTTGAAACCTGAAGATCTTTTCTTTGGCTGTGTAATTGGGCTAGTTTTGCTTTCTGGGTCTGTTGTTGTTTGCGGGTTTGCTTCAATTCTCGATTTAGTTGTCCAATCGCCACTTCGGAGTGCTGTAAGCTTTCCTGTAATTTCCCTCGCTCACCCTTGGCCCGACTTAACTGCTGGTTCAGTGCGCCTATGCGGGTTTTTAAGTCAGACAATCCACGCTGGTAGTCTTTCTCTGAGGATTGAATGGTGGACTGTTGTGTGTGGCCAGTAAGAGGGAGGCATAACGCTGCCAGCAAGCATAGACCAATCATCGCACCAAAACGGTGCGATGGATGGTCTGTGTGGTGTCTCTTCATCAGGATCGTTACTGATTTTGAGATCAGGCAGGTTTAATGAGACATTTGCCAGTCATCTCTGCCGGCTGGGGGATGTCCATCAGGTGCAGCATGCTGGGGGCGACGTCTGCGAGCGAGCCTCCGTTTTCCAGCTCGATATCTGCTGGACCCACATAAATGAAGGGCACCGGCAGGGTCGAGTGTTGCGTGCTGACTTGTCCTGATTCGGGGTCAAACATTTCTTCCACATTACCGTGATCAGCGGTCACCAGGGCTTCGCCACCAGCTTTTTCGATAGCCTCGAGCACTTGCCCAAGGCAAGTGTCGACCACTTCCACGGCTTCCACCGCCGCTTCAAATACGCCACTGTGGCCCACCTGGTCACAATTCGCATAATTACAGATAATCGTGTCATATTGGCCCGATTCAATGGCCGTTATGAGCTTGCTGGTCACTTCGGGCGCGCTCATTTCGGGCTGCAGGTCGTAGGTTTTTACTTTGGGTGAAGGCACTAGAATGCGATCTTCACCCTCGTAGAGTGCTTCCTGGCCGCCGCTGAAAAAGAACGTGACATGGGCATATTTCTCGGTTTCGGCAATCCGAAGCTGGGTACGCCCCTGCTGGGATAAATAGTCACCAAACGAGTTGATCAGGGGCTCGGGCGGAAAGGCGCAGGGAGTATCGATATCTGCAGCGTATTCCGTCGTCATTACAAATTCAGCAAGCTTGGGTTGTGCGGCTCGCGCAAAACCGTCAAATGCCGGGTCGATAAAAGCACGGGTGATTTGGCGGGCCCGGTCTGGACGAAAGTTCATAAATAACAAGGCATCGCCGTCCTGGATGGAAACCGGAGCCTCACCGTCGCCCACGATGGCAGTTGTTTCTACAAATTCGTCGTTCTCGCCCCTGGCATAGGCCGCATCGAGACCGGCCTGAACTGACGTTGCGGTGTATTCTGCTGTGCCGGTGGTCATCAGGTCATACGCTTTTTGTACCCGGTCCCAGCGCTGGTCGCGGTCGAGAGCAAAAAAGCGACCACACAGGGTGGCAATTCGGCCCACACCTTTTTCACGCAATTTTGCATCAATACTGCGCAGGGGGGCTTCCGCACTGCGCGGTGGTGTATCCCTGCCGTCGAGCATGGCATGAACGTAAACTTGTTTGGCCCCCCGCTGGGCGGCCATGTCTGCAATAGCCAGGAAGTGATCGGTATGGCTGTGAACGCCACCTGCAGAGGTCAAGCCCATGATATGAACCGCTTTGCCAGCACTGACGGCTTTGTCTATTGCTTTGGCGTAGACCGCATTGTCAAAAAAATCTCCGTCGGCAATCGCTTTGTTGATGCGGGTGAAATTTTGATAGACCACCCGGCCGGCGCCCAGGGTCATATGCCCCACTTCACTATTGCCCATTTGGCCTTCGGGCAGACCGACCTCAAGGCCGGAGGTGTGGATCAGCGTTTTCTGCGTGCCTGACCAGAGTCGGTCGAAAACTGGGGTGGAGGCGGTGTGAATGGCGTTGTGGTCAGGGTTTTCAGAATAGCCAAAGCCATCCAGAATCAAAAGAACAAGCGGTTTCTTAGCATGGGTCATGGTGGGTCGTATTTCACTCGCAGAAGGAGAATTGTAGGAAGGGGGAATTCTACAGGTTTGGGGCTGGTCTCGCTATTGCCCAGTCGTAAATGACCCACCGTTCACCCCCTGCCGGTGGTTAAGAAATAGACGAGGGTGTATACTTCGCCGCTTTTCGGGCACAGCACGCCCTATCCCAGCGATAAAGGAACTAGAAAGTCGTGGATGTTTTTATCTTTGTCAGTGAACAGTGGTTGTTGGTTAGTACATTGTTGGTGCTTATCTATGTCTATATGTGGAGAGAGAAGGCCAAGGGAGGTCGCGGTGTTAGTGCCCATGAAGCCACTCGCCTGCTGAATCGAGATGAGGCTGTGTTGGTCGATTTGCGTGCAAGTGATGAATATAAAGCCGGCCACATTGTCGACGCTCTGGGCATTCCCCATGGCAAATTAAAAGATCGCCTCCCGGAGCTGAATCCGCACAAAGCCCTTACGATCATTTTGGCAGACAAAATGGGTCAGCATGTAGGCGCGGCAGGCAAAATGTTGAAAGAAGAAGGTTTTGAGGTCTGTCGTCTCGAAGGGGGCATGACCGAATGGCAAGCCCAGAACTTACCCGTTGTACAGAAGTAGAATTTTATGAGCAATGTTTTAATGTATTCGACCATGGTGTGCCCTTACTGCATTCGGGCCAAAAGGCTCCTGAAGAGTAAAGGGGCGACATTTACCGATATCAATTTGAGTTCCCAGCCGCAGCGCCGGGTGGAAATGATGCAGAAGAGCGGACGCCAGACTGTCCCACAGATCTGGGTAGGCGATACCCATGTCGGGGGGTTTGATGACCTCTGGGCTCTGGATCGTACAGGCAAGTTGGACAAACTTTTAGAAAATGCGGCGGCCTAGGGTTGAAATCTCTAGGTGCACCCCAATAAATCACCTTGATCAAGTGAAAACAAAACTCAAGCTAACCAGAAAAATAGGTAAATAGGGCAATAACATGGCTGAAGAAAATAAGACTGACACAGCAGCGGAACCATCAGCAGGTGAGGGCGCAGCTCAAGACGCTGGCCAGCAGTTCAATGTACAACGCGTCTACATCAAAGACCTCTCATTTGAAGCCCCAATGGGTATCGAAGCCTTTAAGCAACAATGGCAGCCCAAGGTTAATCAAGAGCTTAATACCAAGACCAACAAAATTGATGACTCCAATTATGAAGTGGTGTTGACCTTAACTATCACCGTTAAGATTGGCGAAGAAACCGCATTCCTGATTGAAGTTCAGCAGGCCGGTTTGTTCTTGATTGCCGGACTGGAAAACCAGGCCCTGGCACAGGTGTTGAACACCACTTGTCCCAATATTCTGTTCCCTTATGTGCGCGAAGCTATCGACAATATCGTCACTAAAGGTTCTTTCCCCGCGTTGATGTTGCCACCCATCAACTTTGATGCGCTGTTTGTTCAGGCTGTTCAACAGGCCCGTCAGCAAGCTGAAGCACAGGGTGAAGGTCAGGCTGATGCAGAGCCCACTGTAAATTAATTCTGCTTAGCTAAGCCGTTAAAAAACCACCTGCGGGTGGTTTTTTTGTGCCTGCCAATTTTAGATCAAGATGCGGTTTTAGATTAAGGTGAGGTGTTGCAGTGGGTCCCTTCTTTTTGCCTTTGACCTGATGGGTTAGTATGGGGCAACACACTTCCTTTTCTATCATTAAGATTTCAGTCAATGGCAGTTTTACATACATTGATACTCGCTGCAGGCGAAAGTCGTCGTTTTGAGTCCTGTAAGCAGCTTGCTTCTGTGGGCAAAGAAACGCTGCTTGAGCGTGTGTTAATGCAGGCGCATGTTCTGACTCCTGGCGCGACCACATTAGTACTGGGGGCGAGGGCAGAACTGATCGAGCGGCAATGTCACGAGCTCATTAAGGAAACTAAGGTGGCCCTGCACAATCACGAGGGCTGGCGAGAGGGAATGGGCAGTTCCCTCGCCGCAGGAATTCATGCACTGCCGTCGGATGTAGAGGCTGTATTAGTGTTGGTGGTCGATCAGGTATCCGTCACTGTGAAGGAGCTTGGGAATATTATCGATAGGTGGCGGCAGTTGGATCAAGCAACGCGGGAGAGGAAGATTGTGTGTGCCCGTTACCGTCAAACCGTGGGAGTGCCGGCCCTATTTCCCTCTCGGTATTTCGATGAACTGAAACAATTGTACGGTGACAGGGGCGCAAAAAAGCTGATAAGTCGCTATGCTAGTGACACCCTCACAGTGTCGATGCCTTCAGCATCGATCGACATTGATACTCAAGATCAACTGCAGTCGTTTGGAGAAAATAATGATAACACTCAGCATTAATGGCGCGTCCCATTCCCTGGATGCCGATCCCGATATGCCGATACTATGGGCACTCAGAGATCTCTTGAAGTTAAAAGGTACAAAGTTTGGTTGTGGCCAGGGGCTTTGCGGGGCTTGCACGGTGCATCTCAATGGTCAGCCTATTCGCGCGTGTATCACACCAGTGTCTGCCGCCAAAGACGCGCAGCTAACCACGATTGAAGGGCTCTCAAGCGACGGCTCTCACCCAGTGCAGCAAGCGTGGGCAGAACACAATGTTCCCCAGTGTGGCTATTGTCAGTCTGGGCAGATGATGAGTGCGAGCGCCTTGCTTGCTTACAATGCGGCTCCTGGAGACGATGATATCGATACCGCCATGTCGGGCAATATTTGTCGGTGTGGCACCTATCCCCGCATTCGCAGTGCCATTAAGCGCGCCGCAGAAATTCAGGGAGGAAAATAATCATGGCAGATATATCACAGGTCTCTCGTCGACACTTCCTACAATTAACGGGCCTGGCGTCCGGGGGAATAATGTTAGGTGCACCCTTGTCCGCAATGGCATCTGAAAAAAAGCTATTGTCGGTGCCGCCGGGAACACCCGATGACGCATTGGCTTTTAATTTATTTGTACAGATAGCACCGGATGACCAAGTTTATATTGTGGCTCACCGCTCAGAAATGGGGCAGGGGATTCGCACCGGCTTGCCGCAGGTGGTCGCCGATGAACTTGAGGCTGACTGGGCGCAAGTGTCAGTGGTGCAGGGTCTGGCAAACAATGAATACGGTAGCCAGAATACCGACGGCTCAAGAAGTGTTCGTCACTTCTATTCTGTGATGCGTGAAATGGGGGCAACCGCTCGCCTGATGTTGGAACGAGCGGCAGCGAAACAATGGGGTGTGCCCGCCGGAGAATGTCGAGCGAAAAATCATAAAGTGGTGCATGCTCGAACGAAAAAGTCTCTGCGATTTGGTGAACTCGCCGCAGCGGCTGCCAGTCTGCCGATGCCAAAAACTGCCGAGTTACATTTAAAAACGAAAGACGAATTTAAATATATTGGCAAGCCTGTGCCGGCGGTGGATTTACCCAAATACTTGACCGGGGATACTGAATACGGAATCGATGTCGATTTGCCCGGCATGGTTTACGCCAGCATACAGCGATGCCCAGTACTGGGAGGAACGCTTAAGAGCCTCGACAGCAAAGCCAGTAAATCGGTCAGCGGAGTGTTGGATGTTTTGACCATAGAGCCAACACCTCTGCCTGCTGCCTTTAGCGCGCTGCCAGGTGTGGCAGTGATTGCCAGCAATACCTGGGCCGCCCATCAAGGGCGGCAGAAGCTGAAGCTGGAATGGGATGCGGGTAAAAACGGAAGCCACGATTCAGATGCCTATCTTGAAACGCTCAAACAAAGCCTTAAAAGTGACGGACAGGTTGTTCGGGCAAAGGGAGATGTGGATAAAGCGTTTTCTGAAAATTCCCACCAGATAAGTGCACAATATACGGTGCCTTATTTGCCACACTCGACCATGGAGCCGAATGCGGCAACAGCAATTGTTACCGAGAGCGGGGCAGAAATTTGGGCCTGCACACAGACACCCCAATCGACTCGGGATACGGTTGCGGCCAAGTTAAATTTAAAACCTGAACAGGTTGTAGTGAATGTCACACTGTTAGGCGGGGGTTTTGGACGAAAATCGAAGCCGGATTATTCGGTTGAAGCCGCCCTGTTATCTCGTCAGCTTGGAGGCAAGCCGGTTAAAGTCACGTGGACACGAGAGGACGATCTTCAATTTGATTATTTTCACGCGATCAGTGCTCAGCAATTCCGCGCTGCATTTGATGATAAGGGCCGGGTAAAAGCCATCGAGGCGCGCACGGCATTTCCATCGATAAGCTCCAATTGGAATCTCTCCGCGATTTATCCATCGGATGGCGAAGTCTCGCTGGGTTTCAGCGATATGCCATTCGATATTGAAAATATTCGTATGCAACGCCACCGGGCAGATCCACACATTCGAATTGGCTGGGTGCGTTCTGTGTCCAATATTCACCACGCCTTTGCGCTCGGCAGTTTTGTAGACGAAATGGCTATTGCTACCGGCACCGATAGTAAAGACTTGTTGCTGGAGCTTTTGGGCGACAGAGACTTATTAGACCCAAACAAAGAAGGCGCGACCTATAGCAACTATGGTGAGACACTCGAGAAATATCCGATCGAGATCACACGCTTTAGAACTGCGCTTAAAACACTGACCGATTCAGTGGGTTGGGGTGCAAAGACGGCGGCCAATGAAGGTTGGGGGCTGGCCATTCACCGCAGTTTTGTCAGCTATGTCGCTATCGCCAGCAAAGTAAGAGTTCACGAAGGCAAGGTTTCGGTTTTAGAGGTGCATTGTTTGGCTGACTGTGGATTTGTCGTGAACCCCGACCGGGTTAAATCTCAAATGGAAGGCGCGGTTATTTTTGGTTTAAGCATTGCGTTAATGGGAGAGATAAAAGTTAAAGAAGGGGCTGTCACCAATTCAAACTTCCACGATACTCCCGTGTTAAGAATGAATCAGTCGCCCTCAATTAGCGTCACATTACTGGAGGGAAGTGAAATTCCGGGTGGTGTCGGCGAACCTGGTGTGCCACCCGTTTCCGCCAGCGTTGCCAACGCGATTGTTGCGGCGGGCGGCCCCAGAATCAGAGAGCTGCCCATCAGCAAACACCTCACGGTGTAATGACTTAGTTCTCATCAGCGTTGTCATTCTCTGACATGTTTAACTCTTTGAGTTTGCGTGTCAGAGTATTTCGTCCCCAGCCCAATAAGTTAGCGGCATCTCTCTTGCGCCCGGCAGTATGTTTCAGGGCCGTTTCAATCAAGGCTTTCTCAAAGGTGGGTACGGCCTCGCTCAAAATATCGTTTTGGCCGCGGGCCAGCGCTTGGTCAGCCCAGTGGCGAAGTGCCTTGTCCCAATCGACAGCAGGTTGATCGCTGCTTTGTTTTTCCAGCATTTCTGGTGGCAAGTCTTCGATATGAATTTCTCTGCTGGCGGCCATCACTGTGATCCATCGGCAGGTATTCTCGAGTTGGCGCACATTGCCTTGCCATTCTGATTTGCACAAATACTCTTCGGTATCCGGGAGCAACAACTTGGGTTCTACCCCCAGTTCATTGGCCGCCTTTTTGAAAAAGAACTGCGCCAGTTTGGGAATGTCTTCCCGGCGTTCGGACAGCTTGGGAATATGGATGCGAATCACATTGAGGCGGTGAAACAAATCCTCTCGGAATCGGTTGTCTGCCACCAGGTTTTCAAGGTCCTGGTGTGTCGCTGCAATGATGCGGACGTCGACTTTGACGGGTGTGTGCCCTCCAACGCGATAGAACTCTCCATCGGCCAACACGCGCAGTAGGCGAGTTTGTGTATCGGCGGGCATATCACCAATTTCATCGAGAAATAGTGTGCCACCATTGGCTTGCTCAAACCGGCCCTGCCTGAGAGTGGCCGCGCCAGTGAAGGCGCCTTTTTCATGGCCAAATAATTCTGACTCAATCAGGTCTTTTGGAATCGCCGCCATATTCAACGCGATAAATGGATGTTTACGTCGGGGGCTGTGGCGGTGCAGTGCCTGTGCGACTAATTCTTTACCGGTTCCTGACTGACCGTTAATCAACACTGTGATGTTTGATTGGGACAGCCGTCCAATTGCACGAAATACTTCCTGCATCGCAGGCGCTTCGCCGATGATCTCTGTGTCAATTTCCGGTTCTTCTCCCGGCATTTCCGAGCGTTGCTCCAAAGCGTGGGCCAGGGCTCGTTGAGTCACGGCAACGGCTTCATCGACATCAAAAGGTTTTGGCAAATATTCAAATGCTCCCCCTTGATAGGCAGAGACGGCGCTGTCGAGATCCGAATGGGCCGTCATAATAATCACGGGCAAATCCGGGTGCTGTTCATTGAGCTTGCTCAGCAGGCCCAAGCCGTCCATGCCGGGCATTCGAATGTCGCTGATGATGGTGTCCGGCTGATCGCTGTCGAGCTGCTTTAGTGCCGCATCAGCACTGTCAAAACTTTGAGTATCCATACCCGCTTGCTGCAATGCTTTTTCCAGTACCCATCGAATGGATCTGTCGTCGTCGATGATCCAGACTCTATTTGGCTTTTGCATGATGAATGTCCTGTTCGCTAGGGTCCTGAAAACTCATGGGGAGATGGATCGAAAACGTAGTGCAGCCAACAACACTTTCGCATTCGATGAGCCCCTGGTGTTGGTTGATCAATTGTTGTGAAATGGCCAAACCCAGGCCTGTGCCTTCTGCCCGACCTGAAATCATGGGATAAAAAATTTCTTCAATAAATTTTGCATCGATGCCCTGTCCGTTGTCAGAGATTTCGATTCGACAGACCAGCGGATGATAAATACTGCCAACGGTGAAGTGGCGTTGAATGCGAGTCCGCAGGGTTATTTTGCCGCTGGTATTATCGGGTGTTTTATTTTCCTGTAATGCTTGCATTGCATTTCTAACAATATTCAATACCGACTGAATCAGTAATTCCTTGTCGCCTTCTAAATCGGGGATGCTGGGGTCGTAGTCTCTAATCAGCTGAATATCTTTGTTGCTTTCTACTTCAATTAACGCAGCGACACGCTCCAGAACCTCGTGGATGTTGAGAGGGGCAGCCCGCATGGGTTGATTGGGCCCCAGCATTTTGTCGACCAGATTGCGGAGTCTGTCAGCTTCTTCGATGATAATGTTGGTATATTCTGCCAAATCGGGTTTGTGCAATTCTCGTTCTAAAAGCTGCGCGGCGCCCCGAATCCCCCCTAGAGGGTTTTTAATCTCATGGGCCATTCCCCGGACCAGATTCCGGGTTGTTTCCTGGGCCGCGATAATGGATTCGTCGCGGCTAATGCGTAAGAGGCGATCGAGCGGTTGCACTTCGATGAGAAGCATTTCACTTTCGCTGATCGGTGTCACGGTATAGTCCACCGTGAGTTTTTCGCCATGAACTAATTGCCAGTGGGCTCTGCGCTTGGTGTAGCTGATTGAACGTGTGTGGGCGTCATATAGGGCGTCAACGGCGGCCTCAGATTCATGGAAGTAGGCCGTCAAAGGTTCTGCGAGCACACGGGCTGCACTCACGGCTAACAGCACTTCTGCAGCTGGGTTCAGGTGAACAAAGCGCAGTTTGTCGTCGACCACGATAACGGCAGTGCTGAGGCTGTCGAGCAATTGTTTGTAGCTTGAATCTTTTGTCATTCTCGGGTGCCGGCGCGCGTATTTAGGTCTCTGTAATGCCCGTTTAGCAAAACAGCGAGAGGGATTTCCCCATGTTGCTGACCTTTCCACTAGATCTAGTTAGCAAGATGCTTACCAATTTGGCAGCATGCGGTTTTACGGGGCCTCTAAGAGAAAGCATAGCGTAAACCCAGCGGCCTTGCACCAAGTTGGTGCAAGCGGAAGAGGGGATCTTATTGGCGCACCAATTGAGGACGTTTGTGCTTAGGAGTTTTTGCGAACGGGCATGTTAACGGAAGGTCGTTTTACATAGAGCACGATAGTTTGTGACTGGGTTAAAATTTCCCCATTTTCATTCCGCAGAATGATGTTCAATGAGTGCTCCCCTCTGTCTAGACCTGAGAGGTTGAGCTCAATGTCGTGAAACTCGCCACCATAGGGAGCGCCGTCGAGAATAGCCTGCACGGTCAGGTTCGAACCGAACTTGGGGTTGACGCTGAATTGCACATTAATTGTGCGTTGGTCGGCATGAAAGGTGGTGCCGCTGGCGGGGCTGAGGATCTCAACGGTGTAGTTCGGCACCGCCGTCTGATTAGATTTGTTGGAGGTGCTGCGGGTCTTCAGGGCTGGCTGAGTATTGACTGTAGGTAGATTGACCGGTTCCGCCTTGTCATTAGACTTTCTGTCTGAATAGGTCACCCTTCCCTGTGCATCTACGGATTTATATATTTCTCCGGCAGAGAGGAGGGAGCCGGGGAATGCAAAAAGGCAGGCAAAAAACAAAGAAAAAACGCTTCTAAAACAAGGCCTTGCAGTGTTTTTGTTACAGTTTTCGCGAGTGTGGTTTGCCATAGAGAGACCTCAAGCCTGCCGGTTGGGGCGCATAAGCGCCCCCTGTTCTTTAAGAGTACCCGATTAAATCGGGCAACTCATCTCCCCCAGGCGTTTTGTCAGTAAGGTATTTTCACGGTAGTCGATGGGCACCACGATCAAGCTGGGCCCCTCCTCAGTGAAAGATTGCCTCAACACATCCTGTAGATCGGCGGAGTTTGGCACCAGGTGACCGTGCCAGCCAAAGGATTGAGCCATTTGTACCCAGTCGGGATTGCCAAAAGACAAATCCGTGTGCCGGCCAAATTCATTGGTTTGTTTCCAGCCAATCAGGCCGTACCCTCCGTCTTCCCAGACCATGATAGTGAGGTTCAGGTTAAGCCTGCGTGCGGTTTCCATTTCTTGCATATTCATCAGGAAGCCACCGTCACCACAAATACCCAATACATTGCGTTCGGGGTGAATCAGGGCCGCGGCGATTGCGCCGGGCAGGGCAAAACCCATGCTGCAAAAGCCGTTAGGTATCAGACAGGTATTGGGTTCATGGCATTGGTAGTGTCGGGCAATCCACATTTTATGTGCCCCGACATCCGAGAGCAGAATATCCTCGGGTCCCATGACTTCGCGGGCATCCCAGAGGGCTTTTTGCGGGCGTGTAGCATTCTCGGTTTGGTCATCTTTGTATTGGGCAAGTTCGGCGCCCATGTCTCGTCTAACAGCGGCTTGCTGCTCCAGTTCAAAAGACCAGCCGTCATCTGCATTGATACGCTCATTGAGCATCCATAGTGCATGTGCCAGGTCGCCCACGACCTCGATGTCTGGCTGGTAGTCTTCGTCTATCTCAGCAGGTAAAAAATCGATATGGATAACAGGCTTGGCATTCTCTTCATTCCAGAGTTTCGGGTGATACTCGACCATGTCGTAACCTAAGGTAATGACCAGGTCGGCGTTATCGACCGCACAGGCGGGAATATCTTTTGAGCCGAGACCAATGGTATAGAGGCAATAGGGGGCGTCCATGTCGACGCAGCCCTTGGCCATAAAGGTGCTGATCACACCAATCCCTGTGGCCTCACACAGCAATCGGAGTTGCTTGCTCGCACGCCGGCGAATACAACCGTTACCGGCAATAATCACTGGGCGCTTGGCCGCCTTGATTCGGTCCCAGGCGAGATCGATGATTTTATCGGCCGGAACGGGTCGACGGAACTTATTCACCTCCAAAGGTGTTTTGTCGACGGGGATTTTCGCAATGTCTTCCGGCAGTTCAATGTGAACGGCCCCGGGTTTTTCAGTGCGCGCCAATCGCACGGCTTTTCGAACAATCTCGGGAATATTCTCCGGGTGCCAGACGGTAGTCGCCCATTTGGTCACCGGCTTGAACATATCAACAACGTCCATTACCTGGTGTGATTCTTTGTGCAGGCGAGTAGATGCCCCCTGGCCTGTGAGTACCAACATGGGCGCGCGGTCCATATTGGAGTCGGCAACACCGGTTATCAGGTTGGTTGCACCGGGGCCGAGCGTGCCGAGACAGCCCGCCGGGTTGCCTGTGAGTCGGCCATAGATTTCAGCCATGAACGCGGCGCCCTGTTCGTGCCGAACCAGGACAAAACGGATTTTGTCTGATTTTTCGAGCGACATCATAAAGTCGGCATTCTCTTCGCCCGGAACGCCAAATATATACTCTATACCTTCTTCTTCCAGGCATTTAACCATTAGATCGGAAGCTTTCATGGAGGGATCCTTGTCGTAGTGTGAGTGGGCAGTCGCCGCATTGCAGCCGGTGGCCGACGAACCCTTCCTTTAGGTACTTTTACCAGACTATAGACTATCGAGGGTGTGGGTGCACTAGCCTCGGACTCAGTGAATTTGGTGAGGTTGATTGATGAGGACGCGGGGTTTTGGTATAAGCCTTCTAGCGATTGAGCGTCGAGCCCGACGCAAACACATAAAAGAGTAGGAAGCGGAATGACCGATGTAGTGACCGTGCAAGAAGCGGACGAGCGTATCTCTATTAAGGAATACACAGAAAAAGCGTATTTGGACTATTCCATGTATGTGATCCTGGACAGGGCGCTGCCAAATATTGGCGACGGGCTGAAACCCGTTCAGCGTCGCATCGTGTACGCCATGAGTGAGCTGGGATTAAAGGCAACCGCTAAATTTAAAAAATCTGCGCGCACAGTGGGTGATGTGATTGGTAAGTATCACCCACATGGCGACTCCGCATCCTATGAAGCCATGGTGTTGATGGCCCAGCCATTTTCCTACCGCTACCCGCTGGTTGATGGGCAGGGCAACTGGGGTTCGCCGGATGACCCTAAGTCTTTTGCGGCCATGCGATACACCGAGTCACGTTTAACCAAGTACAGTGAGGCGCTTCTGGAAGAGCTTGGCCAGGGCACGGTCGACTGGGAGCCGAATTTTGATGGCACAATGGAGGAACCCTCTGTTCTGCCTGCCCGAGTACCCAACATTCTTTTGAATGGCACAACGGGTATTGCCGTGGGAATGGCCACTGATATTCCACCGCACAATCTTCGGGAGGTGGTGAGTGCAACTATTCACATACTCGAGGACCCGAAGGCAAGTGTCGCAGAGCTTTGTGAGCACATCCAGGGCCCTGATATGCCCACGGATGCGGAAATTATTACCCCTCGGGCTGATCTTCAAAAGTTGTACGAGACAGGGCGAGGCAGTTTACGTATGCGGGCCATTTGGTCGCGGGAAGAGGGTGACGTTATTGTTACTGCTCTGCCCCATCAGGTCAGCGGAGCTAAGGTTCTCGAGCAAATTGCCAGCCAGATGCAGGCTAAGAAGCTGCCAATGGTGGCAGATCTGCGCGATGAGTCCGATCATGAAAACCCCACTCGATTAGTGATCACACCGAGATCAAACAGAATCGATATTGACCAGTTGATGAACCATCTCTTTGCCAGTACCGATCTTGAGCGTACCTATAGAGTCAATATGAACATGATTGGTATTGATGGGCGCCCGGCGGTTAAACCGCTGAATGTCATTCTCGGTGGATGGGGGAATTTCCGGACCGTGACAACACGCCGACGCCTGCAGC
>ENA-OSET01002853-OSET01002853.1-sediment-metagenome-genome-assembly--contig:-NODE-2853-length-16330-cov-3.493263_pt1 | contig 16330 bp, 11 predicted proteins | sample MGYA00237882_ERZ534229 | MGnify/ENA primary metagenome ERZ534229 (study PRJEB26408, sample SAMN06266212) | sediment metagenome | isolation source: Hudson Canyon methane seep mesocosm | place... | reverse complement strand
TAACCTCAATATTCGCCAGTTGTTTATTTACCTGTAATGCATCTTCCTGATCATCAATGCCAATAATTTGTATACCACCAACATTTATAGACTGGTTACGCAGTACATGAACACCATGAGAAACCAAGCGTTGCAAAATATCATCCAGATCCTCATAACGTTCATGGTTTCCCGTACAGTAATAAATCGGCTTACTATACAAACCTAGTGACTTAAGTTTCTCCGCTGATATATTCGGCTGATCGATAAAATCGCCAGTGATACATAAAAAATCGACATTCAGACGCTCAATACGCGCCATTAAGGTCTCCAGAAACCTCACTGATCGTGAACCGATATGAACATCAGAAATTTGTACAAACCGAATTGGTTTTAGTAATTTGTCTGATTGCAGCTTGATATTCACTAGTTTAGGGCGCATCGCACCCACTACGCCAAACAGCACCAAAGCTGAAGAGATGAAAATAACACTCTGAGCTGCTAGTGTTGCTGGTATATTAGTCACTAACACCAGTAATTCAAACAATACGAGTACCACTAATAGTACAAAGAAATACCCCAACAAAAAATCAGCCGTACTTCTCATAAAAAACACAATGGACCCGACTTTATTCACTAATATTTTACGTGCAAATATTTGAGAAAAAAATACGGGAATAAACACGACAATTGTTAGCAGGCCACTAAACTCTAGCCACTGAGATAGTCGTAGTACGGGGTAAGCAAACAAAGGAACATGTAGTAATAGAACAACGAAAATGAATACGTTAAACCCTTTTTTTTGCTTCACAACTACTCCTTTTTTCTTTGTATTTGAATTATCTCTAACTGTCAGATTATCAGCTTTTGAGGTAAGCTACCCGAATTGTTTCTTACACATTATTTTTGGCGCCTTTTACATGTTTGATATCGCTGTTTTTAAACACTTATCCGATAAAAAAATCCTAGTTGTTGGCGACGTCATGCTAGACCGATATTGGCAGGGTGATTCTCAACGCATCTCTCCCGAAGCTCCTGTTCCCATCGTAAAAATTGTTGAACGAGAAGATAAAGTCGGTGGCGCTGCAAACGTTGCTAGAAATATCGCTCATTTAGATGGACAAGTCACCCTCATGGGTATTGTCGGTAATGACGAAAATGCGATACTGCTAGAGAGCTTATTAGCTGAAGAAAATATCAATTCAGCGCTCATCACACAAAATAGCCAACCCACCATTGCTAAATTACGTGTTATCAGTCGACACCAACAAGTTGTTCGTCTCGATTTTGAACAAACATTTGCAACTGAACATGCGCAAGCTTTAATGGAATCCTTTAAAGCATGTGTCGCTAATTATGATTTCATCGTTTTTTCTGACTACAACAAGGGCTCACTACATTATGTAGCCGACATGATTCAGACAGCCCGAACGCTAGGAAAGGTGGTTTTAGTCGACCCAAAATCAAAAGACCTTTCAATTTATCGTGGCGCCAACGTTATTACCCCAAACAAAAAAGAATTTTTGTCGGCAGGCGGTAAAGATGATTCAGAACAGATCATTGCAGCTTCTTCACGCCAAATTATGCGAGACTGTGAAATTGACTCTATTCTACTTACTCGCAGTGAACAAGGCATGTCAGCGATTACAGCGACCGACAAGGTAGACATGCCTGCCCAAGAATTAGAAGTAGCAGATGTAACAGGTGCAGGTGATACCGTCATCGCAACACTTGTGGTCATGATGGCTGCGGGACTGCCTCTTGTTGAGGCTGCGCAAGTTGCTAACCTTGCTGCGGGCGTTGTCGTGGCAAAATTTGGTGCGGCGACCGTTTCACCTAAAGAGCTTTATCAAGTCACCAATACTGAAATGTTTAAATCTAAAAACAGTCATTACCAAACACCGTTTGAAGATGTGCTTCGCCATATTGAATTTGCCCGCTATTCAGGTGAAAAAATTGTATTTACTAATGGCTGCTTCGACATCCTTCATGCTGGTCACGTTCATTATTTAGAACAAGCACGAGCTCTGGGTGATCGTTTAGTATTGGGTTTGAATAGCGATGATTCGGTTCGTCGTTTAAAAGGTGAAACCCGACCTGTTAATTCGATTAAAGACCGCGCAACCGTGTTAACAGGTTTAGCATCGGTTGATTGGGTAGTTCCTTTTGGTGAGCAAAATGGTACCAAATATGATGATACGCCTTACCATATGATTGAAGAAATTATGCCTGACATACTCGTGAAAGGTGGCGATTACACGATTGATACTATTATAGGTGCCGATATCGTTCAAGCGAATGGTGGCCAGGTCGCAGTGATTGACTTTGTTGAAGGTTGTTCAACAACGCGTATTATTGAAAAAATTAAAGATAAATAATCAAACGAGAAACTAATACTGTGTCTTTAAACTCTATTTGCATACTTCGTCTTTCAGCTATTGGAGACGTCTGCAATGCTGTTGCAGCGGTTCAAGCTATTCAGCGTCAACACCCTGATGCAAAAGTGACTTGGGTGATTGGTAAAATTGAGCAAGTACTTCTGGATGGCCTGCCCGGCGTTGAGTTTATTGTGTTTGATAAGTCACAAGGAAATAAAGCATTCAAACAACTTAAGCACGCGATGGGCAACAGACAATTTGATGTACTTTTACACATGCAAGTCGCATTGCGTGCTAACTGGGCAGCACGACTCATACCTGCAAAGCGGAAAATAGGCTTTGACTGGCATCGTGCTAAAGAACTGCATACAGTATTCACCAATGAACGCATCAAGAAACAAACAGAAGCACATGTTTTAGAAGGTTTTTTTGCATTTGCTGAAAAACTAGGGGTTTCGGAATCTGAAAAACATGCTTTGCAATGGAACATTCCGGTTTCAGAGGCTGACCAAGCTTTTGCAAAAAAGCATATTCCAGCTAAGTCTCCAGCAGAAACAACTCGCACGCTTATTATTTCACCAGCAGCAAGCAAAGAAGAACGTAACTGGCTGCCAGAGCGCTATGCATCAATTGCCGACTACGCTCATCAAAAAGGGTTCAACATTGTTTTATGTGGTGGTCCTAGTGATGTAGACAAAAATTTAGGTACGGCTATTTTAGAGTACGCGCAATGCCCGATTAAAAATTTAATCGGGCAAACCAACTTAAAGCAAATGCTAGCCTTACTGGCGAATGCAAATATTGTACTGGCTCCCGATACAGGCCCTGCTCATATGGCGACTTCTCAGCAAACACCAGTACTAGGTTTATATGGCCACTCCAACCCTAAGCGTACAGGCCCCTACCTTTACCAGAAATATGCGGCAGAGGTTTATCACCCAAATATTCAAGCCCAAACCGGCAGAAGCTCTCAACACCTAGCATGGGGCACACGTGTAAAAGGTAAGCATGTCATGGAACAAATCACTGTAGATGTAGTCATCGCCAAGTTTGAACAGATCGTGAGTGATTTCAATTTATAGCAACTTCGAGCTCTAGAGCGCCACTTTTATGGACATATTAGTAGCGGATATCAACCAGTTAATCGATGAAGTTGATTGGCTAATTTGGAGTACAGCCGCACTCAGTCTATTAATTGGTTGCTGGGTTCAAACTGCTTTAGGTTTTGGTATGGCCGTTATCGCCGCGCCCATTATTGTATTATTTAAGCCAGAATGGGTACCTGTCATATTAACGATGACGGCCTTGATCTTGAGCCTATTAAATACTTGGGATCAACGAGAACACCTGGAAACTAATCATTTATCTGCCCCGTTTCTTAGCCGAATACCTGGCACCCTTTTAGGCGCATGGTTATTAATGCAATTAGATACCGTCTGGCTCCAGTTTTCAGTTGCAGCCTGCGTTTTACTCGCTGTACTCATCAGCTATTTAGGTAAGCAATTCCCTTATACGCCTAATCGCCTTGCTTTTGCATCATTTATAAGCGGTATAACTGGAACGACCACATCAATCGGAGGCCCCCCAATGGCACTAGTCATGCAACATGGAGAGCCGCAAGCCATTCGCGCTAATTTATCACTCTACTTTAGTTATAGCTGTATCATCAGCTTAATCGCTTATGCCTACATGGGGTTATTAACAGGCTCGATATTAATCGCTTGTATTAGCTTTACTCCTGTTTGCTTGCTCGGATTTTCGATGGGCATTAAAGCAAGGGCTTATGTTGATAACGGTCGGTTTCGCCCATTACTATTAATTCTATGTGGGGTCTCTGGTAGTATTGCTTTGGTAGGAGCCTTAAGTCAGTTATGACGCTAGCCTAAGGTCAAACTTCAACCCTTTATCCTTATACTCTTGTAAATGTATACCAAATTTCCCATCAGGAAAAACCTCCTTCACACGCAAGGGTTTTCCTTGATCGTCTTTAAGGTCTTTACTCAGATCTATAATTCGTTCAGCACATAATTTTTTATCGACATTACGTACAACGATTACTTTTGGACGAAGCTTATTGTTTGGTGGACAAGATAAAATAATACCGGCTTCACCATTATTCAACTCCACAATATGCCCCGGTGGGTAAATACCAATTAAACGAATAAATGCCCTCACAATGTCATCATCAAATTGATGACCTTTACAGTCATAAAGTATACGCATGGCTTCTAATGTAGATCGGCCATCACTATAAACCCGATCACTGGTAATAGCATCAAATGCATCCGCCACACTCACTATTTTAGCAAAATATGGAATTTTCTCAGCAGTGACCCCCCTTGGATAACCTTTACCATTAACAAATTCATGATGACAATACGCAACATCAACCGTTACCGGCGGTACGTCAGCTTTTGACATCAATAATTTTCGCCCTTCTATCGCATGTGTTTTAATTAGATCATATTCAGCTTTACTCAATGAGCCTTCTTTATTTAGCACATCCAGCGGTATTTTAATTTTGCCAACGTCATGCAGCATCCCCGCCATGCCAAGATCCTCCAGTTCTTTTTCTAATAAGTTGAGCTCTCGCCCCAAGGCAATGGATAAAATCGAAACTCTAAGCGAATGCTCAGCAGTATAATCATCTCTATTTTTAATTTGGCTTAGCCATAGTAAAGCATTGGGATTCTTCAGAACGCTTTTAACGCAGCTCCTAACACCCACTTTTACTTCTTCAACATTAATATCATGCGAAAGGCGCAAAGCAGAAAGTACATTATCGACACTCTTTTTCGCATCATCATAGTATCGAATCGCAGCAGGCAATTCAGATTCTGTTGAAATTTTATAGATACGACGGCTTTTTATTTGGGTGCGCGGTTTCTGATTGTCTTGGTATTTAACTTCAGTTTGCGTGACATCGATATAAACATAATCACAGTATTCACAAAGCTGATCGATTTCATCTTCATGGTTAATTAAAAACCCCTGAAACAAGAACGGCGTATCACCCCAAGGGCGGTCTAGCTCAACCACATACATACCTAGCTTTAAGGAATACGTGCTTATTTTTTCTCTGACAAGTTTTTTAGACACCTTATAAGATTCGTGGTTGTATTCACCCAACATATAACCAGCCCGCCCCTTAACGCTAAACTAAATAGGCCATCCCACATGGGTCGAACCTATGCCTTATTAATAGTTAATATAGACCAAGAAAAGCCACTTATGTCATTTCTATTGGTCTAAAAGATATCTTTAATATAGTGCCTTACGATTAACCAGGTTTTCGAAATAAGTTTTGGTCTGTTGCGCTGATTGAGATGTATGAAATTCCTTGTGAATACGTTGCTTTCCCTTTTGCCCCATTTCTTCACAGAGTACCGAATCTTTCCAGAGCTTAAGTACCGCATCACTAAGTTGTTGACTATTTTGAGGCGGGACAACAAAACCACTTTCTGCATTAGTCACTAATTCGGCACAGCCCCCCGTATCGGATACAATAGCTGGAACCCCATGCACCATCGCCTCTATAACGGTTTTTGGTAAGCCTTCCCGCTTAATTGAAGGTAATACAGAAACATCACATGCGGCTATCAATTCAGGCGCATCACGACGAAAACCTGCCACATGAATTCGACTTGCCATTGGACTTGCTTTAATTTGCTCACTTATTTCACGACTATCCATTCCAGCCCCCACTAATAACATATGTATATTACTTTCTTGAGGCAGGTTATGCGTCGCAGCCAATAATACCGACACGCCTTTTCTAGGCCGATTATTTGCCACACACCCCACCACAAATGCATCTTTTGGAATACCAAATGCTGAGAGGTCTGCTGGCGCTTGTTGATACCAGGTCAAATCATGGCCTTTATACACGGTTTGTATTCGTTTTTTAGGTAAAAAGGAATGTCGATATAAATCATCCCGCACCGCATTGGCAACGCATAAAATACCATCAAGGCGTGGATGAAGGTGCGTTAAATATGCACTTGGATCATAGCGATAAATATTACCTGTTTGTCCGCGGTAGCTCACTGCTTTAAGTGGTAAACCAATGGCTGCAAATAAAGTGTTCGTAATCGCTTTATTATTAAATAGGTACACCGCGTCGTATACGCCTAACTTCAATTCAGCTCTAATGCGTTTAATTGCTGACCACTGAAGTTTCTTCTTTGGGTGGAAATCAATAATTTTCACCCCTTTCTCTAAAAACCTTGGCACATACTCTGCCTCAGCCTGCGTCATCAAGGTAAGGTCTACCCCTAGAGCGACCATACCAATCAACATTTCGGCTTCAGGACGAACACTATTCCAAGTGTCCGAATAGTCACTAATAATTAAAAGCTTTAAGGGCATACAATATCGTTCCAATTATTCGTAAACATTTAAATTACTCATATTTTATTACATACTATTTTTTAGTCATGTCGATGAAGACTTCATATAGATACTTTTCATCTACCTGAAATATTAGCCCAAAAAATTAGAGCAACTCATAACATGAACAATCACACACAAAATAATTTTAACAAGATTGTTTGGCTAACAGGAAGTGCCAGTGGTGTCGGTTTACACTTAACTGACTTATTCCAAGCAATGAATTACCAAGTCATCGCAACAGATATCAATGAGACAGCTATTCATAAAGCCGCCGCTGAAAAGCAATGGAATATAGACAATATGCTCATTCGCAAACTAAACGTCTGCCAAAAAGAGTCTTGGCAATCAGTGTTTAATGAAGCAATCGAACGATTTGGAAAAATTGATCTCTTTTTAAATATTGCAGGCTACGTTAAGCCTGGTTTTCTACTTGAAACCCCTATCGAAGAGCTAGATAAACACATTGATGTCAACCTCAAAGGGGCGATTTATGGTTGTCATATCATTGCCCAGCAGATGGTCAAACAAAGTGATGGCCATATTATTAACATCGCTTCTTTAGCTGGCATTGCACCGGTTCCGGGTATGGGTTATTACAGTACTTCAAAGCTTGGAATCCGTGGATACTCATTAATTTTGGCGCAAGAGCTACGTGACAAAGGTATATCTGTATCGGTTGTTTGCCCCGACTTAATTAAAACCCCTATGTACGATTTACAACTAGACTATGAAAAAGAGTCCGCTTTAGTATTTTCAGGAGTAAAGCCTTTAACGGTTAATGATATATCTGACGCGATCTTCAATATTGTTCTTCCAAAAAAACCATTTGAGTGCACCCTCCCTCGACACAGAGGCTGGCTATCAAAGTTCACCAATGCTTTCCCAGCTCTGGCATATCACATTACAGGCCCCTTTAAACGCATAGGCGAAGCAAAGATTCGAAAAGCTAAACAGTCTTCATAGATTAAATGTTCGACTACTAACATATTAGCTATAAATTGACTTGTACAAACAATCGAATATCCAACTTATGTCATAAAAATTACATAAAAGTCACAAAAGGAAAATTTCATCACTGAATTTAAATAAAATATCATTAATATAAAACTTGGCTTGGGCGAAAACTTAAATAGACAAGCAGTTAAATGGATAGTGTTTTTTATGGACAATATTTATATGGATGATAGTTTGTGAACAACACACCATCAATATCTACAAATATATTTGATCTTTATGATAGTGCATCAAAGGGACAGTCATATTTATTAGAAGCATTGTGTCGTCTGTTTAATTGCCAAGCGGCGTCCATACAGGAATTCCCCTGCACTGAAGACCCTTTCAATACATCACTTACATTTAGGCCAGAGCTTTCTTCCTCGTTAACTCGTCAGGTAAACTTGAATCCTACTTCAGAAAAGCTAGGCAATTTAGAATCTATGGTTAATATAGATGGGGAAGTTACTGCACTCCCTTTTAAGTCGAACAATTTAGTAAATTGTTATTTACTCATGCATTACGCTACACAAAGCTCCTCGCAAAATAATCAAACTTACCCGATCAGTCTCGAAGCAAATGAACTCAGCAATCACGTAATAGAAGCGCTTAATATTTCATATAAAATAACGCAGCAAGAAAATGACCTAAAATCGATTCATTATGTGTTAAATCATTACCCAATTCCTGCAGTAGCTATTGATGAAAGCTTGAACACCGTTTTTACAAATCAAGCGGCACAAAGCCTTCTTCAGAAAGCATCAACACAAATGGTCACCAAACAAGCAAACCTATTAAAACTTTGCCAACCCGATAGTCACTCCAAATTAAAACAAGCGCTTACAAACAGCTTAACTGACAATACTCTCACAAGCAGATATTTAATTATTGATTTTAAAGAAACACCCTTAGCGCTCATCGTCACCACTGCCAACACCGTACCCAATGTGTTTAGACATTTCTCACGTAACAATATTTCTTGGGTTTATATACTAAATCCAGACTATACACTCACATTAAAATCACATCCTGAGTTTCAAGCCTTAGGCCTTAGTACTGCCGAAATTGAATTATCCTGTGCGCTGTTTAGTGGTCAGAGCTTAAATGAAATCGCAGAGCAACGACACGTATCAAAACAAACTGTTCGCAAGCAACTTCAGTCTGTTCTCCGAAAAACGCATTGTGAAAGCCAAGAAAATCTAATGCTATTTTTCTTTGAGAACTACATTCATTACGGTCTCACTCATTGAACAAGAATCATAAAAAAATATGTATCTAGATAGGGAATAAGATGATTGAACTACTTACATTAGCAAATAAGACATTAGAGAGTGATACATCACCCAGTCTAAATAATTTAATGGATGATACCGCTGACGAAGCGCAACTCATCCAGATTATTTATCGTTTTGCCAGTAAAAAAGAAGAGTGGTTTAACTTATTACTCAGCCTATCAAATTGCATCTCTGTTTCTGAAACACTTCCTGCAGACCACCCGTACCAAGATATGTCTGAACGTTTAATCGAGCACCTTAAAAATGCGATTAAAATCAGTACCCGCTTAAGCTCCAGCTCTAAACATATTAAAGCCGAGAGCGTGTTAAATAAAATCCCTATGGCTGCGGGTATTATTGACCGCATGGGGCGCGTGATTGAAATAAATAAGCAGGCGCAAGATATTATAGAACATTCACCCGACTGGTTGGTAAATCAAAACTATCTACAAGCTGCACACTTGAATGTTGAAAAAGAATTAAATTCGCTACGAATGGCCGGTAAAGGCTTTATCGTTTTGCCTTTTGAATCACCTATTTTTGACTCAAACATCAACACCGAAAAAAATCGTCCAAACCAACAAAACTTACACATTACTCAAATTCCAAATCAAGATAATACCTCGACCGAACACTACTACTTTTGCCTCCACACACAGCAAACAGAGATGGTGAATATTAATTTGTTAAAAACACATTACCAACTCACAGAAACAGAAGCATTAGTTGTCTCGACCTTAGTTAATGAGATCTCAAGTAAGAAAACCGCGATTAAATTAAAACTAAAAGAAACGACGATTCGAGATCATTTATCAAATATTTATATCAAGTTAGATGTAAAACGTAAACCTGAATTAATTCGTAAAGTGCTACTACACAGCTTGCTGTCTAACCATGAGCCATCCTCAACGACTACTAGAAAAATAACGCTGGTCACGCCTAACCTTTCAGGAAATCACTTCATCACGCTTCGTGATGGAAGAAAGTTAAGTTATCTTGATTATAAAAATCCTTCTAAGAATAAAGTAAATAACACCCCCCAAGATGTTATTTTACTTCTACATAACTTAATGGGTTCTGCTTATGAAATCCCCCCCGACAGTGACCAGGTAATTCGCGACCAAGGCTTACGCATTATCATTCCAGAACGACCTGGTTACGGTGACTCAGACCCCAAGAAGAATCGCAACCATCAAGATTTTTGTCAGGACATAAAAGAGTTATTAAATACACTCAAAATAGAGAAGGTAAAAGTGATTGCTCATTCTATTGGTGGGGTCTACGCCCTCGCTTTAGCCGAGTTTTTACCTGAAAGAGTAGAACGAATTGCCATGGTCAACGCTGTCACTCGCGTTGACGATATGCGCCAGGCAAAGCCCGTCCCTATATTAGTCACAGCCGTATTACAAAGTGTTCGCTTTGCGCCGTTTTTAATTGAACTCATATTAAAAATGGCGATAGGAAAAGATTTAGAAGAATTTTACGAACAACAGCTCACTTATATTCGCCCTACCGTTGAAGGCCGAGCAGCCGATATTAATTTACTTAGCCGACGAAATTATCGCGACTACAGTATTTTGAACCTTAAGCAGTCATCAAAACAAGGTGTTTCAACCTGGGCGAATGAATTAAGTCTTAGTTTCACAGAATGGGATTTCAAAGTTACCAACACCCAAATGGAATACCAGTTTTGGCATGGAGACCAAGATGATGTTATTTCTATTCATGCAGCAAAACGCTTAGCAAAAAATTTAAACACCATAAATTTTAACCATCTTAAAAATGAAACTCATTTTTTATTTTCGCGTCACTTTAACCAAGTTGTTGAGCAACTCATTGGTGCAGAGTCGATAACAAAAGAAAGAAACCATAAAAAGCCAGAGACCTTTGCATGATCAGTTTCTGGTCTAATCCGTACAAAACAAACGAAGCATCAACCACAGGAGGTATTCTATTTATGTAAATGTGTGAAGCAGCTCGCATCTGCTTTAGCTATACCCCATTTGTCGGGCGCTAAACATTAACAGGCTTTCATATACTCTAAGTTGTCCAGTAGTCGCACATACTTATCTCATATAAAAATAAGTTCGAGATTGATATGTCAGTTATGACGTTTTTTTGAATCTAGCAGGGACACATAATTTATCTTTAAGATAAAAGAATCGATATAAAAATAATTCTCGGGGAAATACATGTGTAAAAGTAAACAAAGTTATAAATCTAAACTTGGCATTGCTAGTACTTGTGTACTGTTGGGGCTTGCCTCCACAGTACATGCTGGCGGTGCTGCGAACTTCACCATGGATGGCGTACAAATCAATGCTGCACATGTTGATATCAATGCAAGTCAAGACTACTCACTTAAATACAATGGCGGTAGCAATTCGTGTACGAATGTTGAATGGTTCGTTCGAAACGAAGGTCAAACAGAATGGAATAATTTTGACCATGATGGCAATGCGACTTTGGAAAAAATTCACCGAAGTGGCTCTCACGAACTTAAAATGACCGCAACCGGCTATGATGGCCGCTGGTTTTTCAATATGTTTGGTTGTGATAATCGAGGCAAAAATAATGCCCGAACCGTCAACCTTGATATTGCCACACCCGGATACACTCAAACCCAAAATCCAATTATGTTAGTACCTGGCGTAATGGCTTGGGATGACATCCTAGGCATGGAATATTTTTATCGTATTGGCGATGAAATCAAGAAAAACTCAGACCAAGAAGTTAAAGATGTTTCCTTACAGGCATGGCAAAACACAGAGGACCGTGGCGCCGACCTTGCGAACAAAATTCTCGATTTCTTAATTATTCAAGATGATAACTTCTTTGAACCTGAAAGCACGATGAAAGTAAACCTGATTGCACATAGTCATGGCTCAACAACCTCTAGAATGGCGATCAATATTCTTTCTAAGGCATTTGCAGATATCGACAATAAAAAAGTCGCTTCACTTACCACCGTAGCCGGCCCTCACTATGGCACCCCATCAGCAGATGGCACCATATGGGCATTGGAAAACTGGGAAGAAAACGGTCAATTTTTAGAGACGTTTGTCGTTGACGCTTTAATTGGAGACCTTGCTGGTACATTGGCCGCTATTTTAAGTGGGCATGCCGGAGACTACCCAGAGCAAGACATTATCCCGGTACTTACCGGATTCACTCAAAAAGGTATGGCACGTTTTAACACTTGCTATCCAAGCGCAGGTGTACCCACAGGCGGCAAGTACTTTATCGAACCACCACTTGAGGGTAACGAACCTTATATTCCATTTCCAGAAATTGTTGATGGCCAAATCACATTTGATGATTGCCAAAACTACGCGGGTAACGGTACAGGTAATTTCGAGCGAAGCGAAACCTTCTCTGCAACAAGTGATATCGACCTGGCAGAAATCCCTAATGATGCGTATGGCGCTAATACCAACCTATTCTCAGCACCTGTATATGGTGATGGTTTAGGTAATGCCGTTGCAGCCAATGATCCTGATGCGATTCGTTACTTCTCTTTCACCGGATCTGCAGAATGGAACACCCAGTTTGGGTTCAATCTATTCGCGGGCGAAAACCCTGCAGAGCTAAGTGATGTGTTCTTACTTCTAATGAGCTCTTTACATCCTATTCCTGGCGAAAGAACAGAAAAAGACCATATGTGGAGCTGGATTGGTGACACAGCAGAAGACTTGATATCAGGCGATGCGGTGGCGCGAGACGTCGGCTATACCAAAGCTTCTGATGCGTTTATCCCTGTTGAATCAACACCATTTGGCCAGCATGTTGGTACGCATAATGGCTGGAACCATGTAGACGAAATGAATGCTTTATTTGGTCTAGTTGGTGCTGGAGCAGATGACCCCGTAGAAGTGTATCGAGAGCACCTTAACCGCCTACAACTAAGCGGGCTATAAACGACTTATAGAACGGATTAATAAGTCCAAGATGAGCGCCGTATCACTCAATATGGTGGACGGCGCACATTACAACTAAAAAATTAACAGCATTGCAGGCATCTAACATGAGTATTTTCAAAAACAGTATGGCTTTAGGTATCGTTACTTTAATTGCTAGCGCTTACTTTTACCCCAAGGACGAAACAAAAAATACTCCCAACAATTCCGACCTAATTCAAGCCACCAGTTCATTAGCGTCATTAAGCCAGCAAGTAGAAAATCCCAAATTGAATCCGAGCTGGACAGAAAACCCACCACAAACTCAACTGCTGCAAAAACAACAGCCTCAACAAAAAAGCAGCTCCCGGGATACCGCCTATCAATTTCAAAGTACGGCAGACTATGAGGCAACTTCTCTCTATGGGGCCTTACCAGCCAATCTAGCCGACCTAAGCATTGAAACATTTTCATATGACATCAATGGACAATTAATCATTAATGAGAATATAAAACATATCATTGAGTTTTTTCTTATGGCCTCACAGGAAGAAGGCCGAGAGCAAGCTATCGCACGCCTGAATGAATACATTAGCCTAACATTACCGATCGACGCTGCTAACCAAGCACTGGAAATTGCTGAAAACTATCTCAACTATAAAAATAACTTATTAGAACATGATTTTTCTGTTACAGGAGACTTGAATGATGATGCAACAATCACAAAGGTTAAGGCCTCGCTGGCAGCAAAAAAAGCATTACGCCACACACATCTAGGTGAAGAGCTTAATGAGTCTCTTTTTGGCAGTGAAGAGCGCTACGATGCTTATTCAGTCGCCCGTGTAGAAATTAATGCGGATACATCACTGAGTAACGAAGAAAAAAATCGCCGCTTAACAGATGCTGAAAGTAAATTATCACCTGAAGTCGCTCAAAGTATGCGGCATGATCGTGAAGAAAAAACACTCAAAACGAAAATAACAACACTTCAAAAAAATACAGGGAACGAACAAGAGATCTATACGCTAAGAAAAGATTTTTATGGTGAAAAAGTGGCTGACCGTATGGCGTACTTGGACGATAACTCTGGTGAATGGCGTAATAAAGTCACACAATTCAACCATGAGCAACAAAGTATACACGCTCAATCCCATCTCAGCCCTACCGAGAAAAAACAATTAATCCAACAAAGTAAACAAAGTATTTTTTCAGCGAAAGAACGCATAAAATATGCAGTTCAAAGCATCCGAGGTCAAATCGCCCAAGTAGATTAGTATCGATAAAACACCGAAGAATAAATCAAAAATATGTATATCTTCTCTATATCTGATCTTACAGTTTTAAACGCAGAATTAGAGCTGATTCAATAAACATATTAAACTTTAACGTTCACCCTCTAGTCACTCGACCGTATTGCTTAGACAAGGGTAAAACAGCCAATTTAAGAGAGACATAAGCTATCGAAAGTGAGCATTAGCGATCCTTATGGTTGCGTCGAAATACCGCTGGCTATGAGGTAAAAGCACTACTTATTTGATCGTCAATAAACCACTAGTAAAATCCCCGAAAGCGATACCTTTTGATTCCTTAAAGTCTTAGCTAAATTAGCTTTTCGCAAGTATGCTCAATGCTCTTGTAGAGATAAAAGCATCAAGACAGTATTACAGTTTGGTCCTCCACTGTTTTACTTCTAAGCTCAGGGATGGATTTCTGTGTATTGAAAACACTCGCTTTATGACTGAGCATCAAACGGAGAAATTGGATTATTTGATAAATATAAACGCCTCGTTGAGCTAGAATTTCAAGCATTAGAAGCTACAATGTATCAACAGTACATTGGATATTACAGGTTTTGGCTTAAGGAAATCTCATGAAATTATCACGCTTTCTTGTTCTTATATCGCTGTTTATTTTCTTCGTTCTTCAGGGTTGTACAAACGAAACTGAAACCTATGAGTGGCGCCTTCAGTCTCACGCTGTATCTCAAGCGAATGACTTCAAAGAACTCATAAAATTTGCCGATAACATTCGAATAATGAGTGGAGACCGATTGATTATAACGGTCTACTCAGGCGGTAGTGATGCTATATCAGTTGGGCCGGATATATTCTCAGCGGTGAGTGATGGGCGAATTGAAATGGGAAATGGCTGGCCTAATTGGTGGTCTGGTCAGCACCCTGCATGGGCCGTAATGAATGCAGGCCCCTTCGACTTTATGAACCTTGATGCCTCAATGCTTTTCTTTCTTGGAGCCGAAGGCACTACATTGGCAAATGAGTTATCAATGCCAAAAGGCGTCCGTTGGGTTCCTGCATGGTGGCCAGGAATGGAGTTTGGTTTATTATCGAAAGAACCTATTCACTCTCTTGCTGATTTAAAGAATAAAAAAGTACGCATTGGGCCGGGGTTACCGAGTGAAGTACTTGCCGCCGCCAGTGGCGCTTTTGCTATTCCAACAACTCCATCTGAAATAAGATCTGCTCTTGAGTCTGGTGCATTAGATGCTGTTGAATGGACGACTACATCAGGCGCTTGGGATTTAGGGCTTCAGGATGTTAGCCCTCATGCTATTGTTCCAGCGATATGGCAACCGTCAGTCGTATCAGATTTCCTCATCAACAACAAAGCATATACACAACTCCCCAACGACTTAAAAAAGATTTTAGATACCGCTATTAAGGCATATACACTCACCACGACGATCAACAATAAAATTAAAGACTTTGAAGCATTAAATAGTTTTCGGAATTCTGGAATTAAGCTAAATACATGGTCAAAAGAAGATATCGCTGAGTGGAAAAAATCATCTGATATCATTTATTCAAAATATAAATCAGATAATGAGTTCTCACGGAAATTCATTGAACATAAACAAACGTTTAAAGAATATTACAACGACTACTACAAGCTCTTTGGGCCTTACGAATAAAGAATATGCCTAAATCGAGACATTATCTTTCCACTAAGTTGTTATTGACGCTCATTCTCATCATCACAATGGTCATGACGTTATTTCTATTTATTCGGACTTATAGTTCTTATCTCGAGATTGACGAAACCTTGCGAGAGGATGCCAGTATTGTGGCGGTAAGAATAGCCAATGCCGTTCGCCCGACTATCTGGAATATTTATCAGAAAAGTACAGAGCGCCAATTCTCTGAAAATGTCGCTTCTGCTATTTTAGACTCAGAATTGGGTTCAAAATCCGTATTAAGCATTAAAGTTTTTGGCAACTTTGGGCATCTATTTATGGGAAGAATACGCCTACAGAGTGGTGAGGTTATTCGTTATACAGACTCAGAGTACTCTCAGATTCAGTCAACTAACCCGGTTGTTATTCGCCAACCTGTTATGCAGTCTGGTATTACTATTGGAAATATTGAAGTAACCATGAATGCGGCACGGTATCAACGTTTTT
>ENA-OSET01002852-OSET01002852.1-sediment-metagenome-genome-assembly--contig:-NODE-2852-length-16332-cov-3.645586_pt1 | contig 16332 bp, 8 predicted proteins | sample MGYA00237882_ERZ534229 | MGnify/ENA primary metagenome ERZ534229 (study PRJEB26408, sample SAMN06266212) | sediment metagenome | isolation source: Hudson Canyon methane seep mesocosm | place: USA:Hudson... | reverse complement strand
ATGGCGGCGGATCAATGATGATTAAGTCATAGGGCCCCATTTTAGAATACTGTTGAGCTGACTTTAAAATGTCTCGTTTGTAAAATGCAGACTTTCCGCTGGATAGGTCATTCTTTTGGTGGTTTCGTTGGGCTGTTTTGAGGACATTCGCCGCCATGTCCATATTAATGACTTTATTTGCACCGCCGGCTAAGGCGAATAATGAAAATACACCCGTGTATGAAAATAAATTCAATACATGTTTATCCTCAGCGTGACGCTTCACCCACTCCCAGCCTGCGCGCATATCCAGAAAAACGCCTGTATTTTGGTTTTTACCTAGTGTGATTTGACTGCTAAGTTCAGTGCTTAAATGTGCCCAAAGTGTAATCGGCAAATCATTGGGTGTATGTTTGTCAGTACGTTGATCGACTGATGTGCGCTCACAAAGAATGTAGCTTGATAGCTCTGGGCGAGTCCGATTCTGAATCAAAATACATTCTATTTGTAATTGTGTATCAAATAATGTTTTTAGCTCGATTTCAATCGCTTGATCTAGAGCCTCAGAAAAATTCTGCACAAACAGGTAGGGCGGATACCATTCAATATTTAGCTTTTCATAACCAGTAAAACTTTGGCCTCGACCATGAAAGACCCGTGCGGCGCGTTCAGGGAAAGTGGCAAGGTTGTTTGTAATTTCTTCTATCAAGTTGAATCTACTTCTTTGTAAATGAATGGCTTAGGTGCAGTTAGCACTATTCTGTTATGATAAGCCTTTATTTTTTAGGTGAAAAGGTTTAACGATGATATACAAATGGGCATTCAAGGTATTGTTCTTAGTGGCCAGTTTGAGCTTTTATTCGGGAGTGTTATTCGCAACTGAGCTAAAGGCGGCTGTTGAGCAAAAAACAGATGCGAAACTGCAGGTGGTTACCTCGTTTAGTATTCTGGCCGACTTGGTTCGTCAAGTAGGTGGAGAGCATATTGATGTACGCACCTTAGTCGACTGGGATGAAGATGCTCATGTTTATCATCCAACACCTTCGGATGTTAGATACCTTGCTAAAGCTGACTTGTTGGTTGTGAATGGCTTAGGATTTGAAGGTTGGTTGGAACGCTTGATCTCTTCGTCAAAATTTGACGGTCAATTAGTGACCGCTACAGCGGGTATTGATGTCATTAAGCGCGATCGTAAAGCCGATAGTCGTCATGATGATCACCATTCACACGAAGATCACGGCGAGCATAATGGGCATGACGACCATAATGATCTGAAACAGCAGGGGGTTGATCCTCATGCATGGCATAGCCTTGTGGCTATTAAGGGATATATACAGAATATTATAAATGCGTTGGTCAAACTGGATAGCAGTCATCAAGCATATTATCAAGCGAATGCCGCTCAATACCTTGATAAACTTAATGAGTTAGCGAAGGAAGCAAGTGAGAATTTAGCCAAATTAAATGAAGTACAGCGCAATATTGTGATGCCTCATAATGCTTTTGCTTATTTAGCGCGAGATTATGACTTACATGTTTATAGCTTAAAGGGAATTAATTCCGAGTCAGAAGCTTCGGCTGCACAAATTGCGCAAGTCATTCGAAAAATTAAAGCAGAAAATATTCACGCGGTGTTTTCTGAAACAACAGCAGATGACCGTTTAATCAAACTAGTGCAACAAGAAACGAATGCGTTGATGGGAGGGGCTCTAATCTCTGGTGCTTTATCGAGAAAGTTAGCGCCAACTTACCTAGAGATGATGCGTTATAATATAGAGATTATTACGCGCGCGTTGAGTGCGCGCGAGTTATAACTAAACGTGAAGTCTTAATGTTAAAACTCTAATTTCGGCACGCTTTGATCTACCGTACAATGTACAACGCCATCTTGAAGGGTCGCACTAATCTGATCGCCTGCTTTTAGCTTTTGGCTGCTAGAGATCACTTTCTTATCATTACCGTTTTTATCCTTTTTGGCTAAAATGGCATAGCCACGACTCAGTGTTGCCAGTGGGCTGGCTGTGTTTAACGTTTGAGCCGCCAGGGATAAACGGTGCTGCTGAGTTTCGAGCATGTTGCTTTGTTTGGTGAGTAGTTTTTCATAAAGGTGATCGATAGATTGAAACTTCTGTTGTATTTTCTGCGAGGGTTCTTATTTTAAGAAGGTTTGAGTACATCGTTCATAACGGTGTTGTGCGAGCGTTAAATTACTCTTTAATGCTAAACTCAGTCTCGAAAATAGCGCGTTTATGGCTGTATTTTTATCACGGAGAACTTCGCCGGGGTGCTTTAATCGATGGCGAAAGTTATTCAGGTTATCCGCGCGATTTTGCAAGTGCATTGCCATAAAGTATTGAAGTCGACGTTGCTGTTGGTCGAGCTGTTGCATTAATTCAAATTGGTCTGGAGTCACTTTTTCAGCAGCTGCTGAAGGGGTTGGGGCGCGATAATCAGCGACTAAGTCGGCAATTGTAAAGTCTACTTCATGGCCAACGGCGCTAATAACAGGTAATGCGCTTGCAAAAATGGCTCGAGCGACGATCTCTTCGTTAAACGCCCATAAATCCTCTAGCGAACCGCCACCACGACCCACAATAATGGTATCTGCAATGTGATGTCGGTTTACGAAGTTAATGGCTTGGGCAATCTCGGCTGCGGCTTTATCGCCTTGTACAGAAACGGGCAATAAAATGATTTCTAGTTCAGGAAAACGACGTTTCGTAACTGAAATAATGTCATGAATAACAGCGCCACTTTGAGATGTAATAACTGCAACTTTGTCAGGAATATTTGGAATTTGTTTTTTTTGGGTTTCATCGAATAAGCCCTCAAGTGATAATTTGAGCTTGAGTGCATCAAAATCAGCTTGAAGTTGACCTAGCCCAGCTGGCTCCATGCCTTCCACAATTAATTGGTAGTCACCGCGCCCTTCATAAAGACTGACTTTAGCCCTAACAAGAATGAGATCGCCTTCTTTGGGTTGAAAACGTACACGTTGATTAAATCCACGAAACATTGCACAGCGAATTTGGGCCTTGCTATCTTTTAATGAAAAATACCAATGGCCGGAATTAGGGCGAGACAATCCTGAAATTTCACCTGAAACCCATATCTGGCCATAACTTACTTCCAGCATGCGTTTGACTTGTCGGTTTAAGTCGCTTACTGACATGGCTTTTGATAAAGCGGGATTTTCTGGTGGGGGCTGTGTCATGAAAAATCTTTTAATTAGAATAAAATGCAAGTTTAACCAATTTTCTAGATATGATGCACGAAATTGAGCGTAATTTTCAGTAAAATCACTTAGTTATTCAAGGTGGAGCTTTCTAGACAGAGCCGCATCATCAACTATACTTATAATAAGAAGGTGTGCACTCGGCGCACCTATGAATGGAATCTTATATATCTAATGACAATTCTTTTAGTAGAAGATAACCCAGATGAAGAAGAGCTGGCGTTAATCGCGTTTAAAAAATCTGGTATCGATAGAAATATCGACGTTGCGAGAGACGGTCAAGAGGCCGTTGATTACATGTTGGCGCAAGGTGCATACCATGAGCGAGATGTAGCAGCTTTGCCGAGTGTTATCTTTTTGGATATTAATCTACCTAAGTTAAGTGGTTTGGAAGTATTAAAAATATTACGCAATGATGAGCGTACTAAGCTGGTTCCAGTTGTATTGCTTACTTCTTCTGATGAAGAGCAGGATATGATTGACGGGTATTCATCCGGTGCAAATAGTTATATCCGTAAACCTTTCGACTTTAATGATTTTTTATTGCAGATAAAAACATTGGGTAATTATTGGATCGACAATAACCGGACACCGTATGCTGCAAGAAGATAGTGCTTTGACTCTTGATGAATTTAAATTACTCATCGTCGATGATTCTGAAGATGATGTTTTTTTGTTGATGCATGCTTTAAGAAAAGGTGGATTAAACCCAAAACACACACATGTAGAAGATAAAGACGAATTAAGTGATGCGCTTGAGAATCAGGGGCCTTGGGATTTGGTCATCACGGATCACAATATGGTGGTTTTTAATTCTACCGAGGCATTACAGATTGTCAGGAAGCATAGTCGAGATTTATCAGTGATTATTGTCTCTGGCGAAATTGCTGAAGAAGCTGCGATAGACTCTATGCAGGAAGGTGGCGCTCAAGATTTTATCATGAAAGATAACTTGGCTCGTTTAATTCCTGTTATTAGCAGAGAGCTGAAACAAAATGAGTCACGTAAAGCCAAACTACAGGCAGAAGCAAATTATCATTATTTGGCCTATCACGATACCTTAACTGACTTGGTCAACCGTAGAGAGTTTGAGAATAGACTTAGCCATGCTTTGCAAGATGCTAAAAATAGTCAAGAAACACATATTTTTATGTTTCTTGATTTGGATCAGTTCAAAATTATTAATGATACCTGCGGTCATCTAGCTGGTGATGAATTGCTCGTACAAGTGACGCAAACCTTAAAAAACCAAATAAAAGATCGCGATACACTGGCCCGTTTAGGCGGGGACGAATTTGGTATTTTGCTGAAAAATCATACAAAGAAACAAGCTCTTCAAATTGCGACAGATATCAGAACTAGTGTGGCAAGTATGCGATTTATTTGGCAGAAAAAGCCATTCGATACTTCCATTAGTATCGGAATTGTTCAAATAGATGAAAGTGTTTGTGATCAACAAGAGTTGTTAGCGTGTGCAGACATCGCTTGTTATGCATCAAAAGATAAGAGCGGAGATGGTGTTACTTGGTATAGTGAAGACGACACAGATCTGAACCAGCGACGTAGTGATATGCATTGGGCGCCACGTATTAAACAGGCAGCGTTGCAAGACAACTTTGTATTGTATCTTCAGCCGATGACTAATTTGCAGGGCGAGCTTGGACCGCATGCTGAGTTTTTGGTTCGTATGGATGAAGGTGACGGCTTGATTCCTCCCGGCGCATTTATGCCAGCTGCAGAGCGTTATAACTTAATGCCTACGATTGATCGTTGGGTTGTGAAGAATGTTTTTAAATATCTTGATGAAAGCGGGTTAGGTCGACAGGAAGAAGGCACTTATTTTGTGAACTTATCGGGATCGACTTTAAGTGATCAGTCATTTTTCGAGTATATTAAACAATTACAAAAAGATCATAATATTAACCCACAGCTAATTTGTTTTGAAATTACCGAAACAGAAGCGATTAACAACCTCGTAGATTCTGTTGAGTTTATTATTGATATACGGGAAAAAGGCTTTAAGTTTGCTTTGGATGACTTTGGTGTTGGCTTAAGTTCATTTACCTACTTAAAAACGATACCAGTTGATTTTTTAAAGATTGATGGTGGGTTTGTAAAGAATATGTTGAATGACCCTATAGACCAAGGGATTGTTGATGCCTGTAATCATATAGCGCATGCAGCAGGCCTAAAAACTGTTGCTGAGTTTATTGAGGATGCCTCTACCCTAGAGGCGTTAGTATCAATGGGTGTGGACTTTGGGCAAGGTTATCATATGGCAAAGCCAGGTCCACTGCCTGTAACCAGTTTATAGTGCAATAAGTGTTTTAAGCGATTAGTTGGAAATGGATTCATGTCCTCCATAATAACAATATACAACCAATCGGTTGGCAAACTGGTTTTAGCTGCGCATAGAATTAATCTATGGTTGCTGATGCCAGCTTTGTTAGTGTTGGTACTGTTGGATATTATATTAAGAAATTTATTTACCTCTACACTCTCGTGGAGTCATGAGGTGTCAGGTTTGTTACTCTTAAGTATCTTTTTTATTGACCTTCCTTACTGCTTATCTAAAAGTGAGTTTTTAAAAGTAGACCTTTTCTTTAGTTATTTTTCAAAAAGCTGGCAAACCATTGCGAATTGTTTTGCGTTGCTGTGTTGTTTTAGTGTTTCAATATTTCTTGTCTGGCAAGCGCTTATTGGTCTACACGATATGTTCGAATTTGAAGAGGAGGCATTAACTTTATCGATGCCGTTATGGCCATTTTCTGCAATGATTGCTTTAAGCGCTGGGTTGATGGCTCTGCAATCATTAGCAATGCTATTTGAAAATGGATTGGTGGCCGGTAATCGCAATGAGTGATCATGATATTGGCTTGATTGCCGTAGTGATCATGATGTTAATGATTCTGGTGAGAGTGCCTATTGCAGTTTCAATGTTGATCACGGGCGGTGTGGGTAATATTTACTTTCAAGGCTTTGATGCAACTCTGGTTCAGTTTCAGTTATTAAGTTGGGAAGTTGCTACAAATTTTATTTTAATCTCGTTACCTCTCTTTATCTGGATGGGGCAGTTGGGTTACAGCTCTGGTGTTGGAAGTGATCTTTATCGCTGTTTTTATAAGTGGTTTGGTCACCGGCCAGGTGGTTTGGCGGTATCCTCAACGGTGAGTACGGCCAGTTTTGGAGCTGTGACGGGCTCTAGTGTGGCAACGGTCATGACCATGGGCAAGATGCTAATGCCTGAAATGAAACGTTACCATTACTCGCGGTCACTTGCTTCGGGGTCTTTAGCATCGGCAGGGGTGTTAGCGATATTGATTCCCCCGAGTGTGCCGCTGGTTTTTTATGGTGCGTGGACTGAGACTTCAATTGGTGACTTATTTATTGCAGGCGTTGTTCCTGGAATACTGCTTACACTACTGTTTAGTGCTTATATTTGGATTTATTGCTTTTTTAAGCCTTCTGCCGGACCTGCTGGCCAAAAATTTCCTTTATCTGAAAAATTACATTCACTCGTGAATTTATTACCTTTTTTAAGTGTAATGTTGCTCGTTCTGGGCAGTATCTACGGCGGCATCGCTACAACCTCTGAAGCTGCAGCAGTGGGGGTTGCCGGTATGCTCATGGTTGCATTGGTCAAAAAAAGGCTAAATAAAGAGGTATTAAGAGAAAGTATTGGCGAAAGCTCAAAGCTGAGTAGTAATATATTTTTATTGCTTTTGGGTGGCGGCATCTTTAGTCGTTTTTTAGTACAAACGGACTTGACGGCAAGTTTGATTCAAGGGGTAACAGATATGCACTTGTCGCCATACTTGGTGATGGCATTGCTGGTGCTTATGTATCTGTTACTTGGTGCGATCATTGACACCTTCGGTATGATTATTCTGACGCTTCCCTTTGTGTTTCCACTAGTTGTATCGATGGGGGTGGACCCAGTCTGGTTTGGGGTGTTTATTGTCATGATGATTGAACTGGCTTTGATTACACCGCCAATAGGCTTAAACGTTATTATTATGAAGCAAGTTGTTCCCGATGTAGCGCTTCTTGATATATACAAAGGGACTTTTCCATTTGTATTACTTTGTTTGTTGATGGTGGCGCTGCTGATTATTTTTCCAGAAATAGCGCTATGGCTGCCCAACCAGATACGATGAATTCTTTATTTTAAGGTAAATAGTTTTGCTGAAAAACTTAAGTGTTTAATTTGGCTAGAGCTTAAAACCTACAGTAATATTCCCGCTTGATATTTAGGACTGAAATCCGTACCAAATTCATAAATAGTGTCTATACTTTGTTTTATCGTCTGAATTTATTCTATCGCGATCCACTCAATTGCCATTTGAGAATTTGTTAGTGAGGCTGTAATGAAAAGAAAAATAACGAAGCATAAAACAACTCGACTTTTATTGGCTTTTTCTGCCTGTGTATCGACTACTGTTTCAGCACCATTAATCGCCGAAGAGGCACCACTTAAGTTAGCAGACGTTGTGGTTACCGCTTCGAAAACTGGTGAGCAGTCTCTGCAAGAAGTGCCTGTCTCGATATCTGTTATGAGTGAAGATGAATTACAGGAATCTGGCGCGAATAATATTGAAGACCTTACCCAACAAACTCCGGGGCTGGGTATTACACGGAATGGTTCTGCTTCTCGAATCTATATGCGTGGCATAGGGACTAATCTAGACTTTATTGGTTCAGATCCAAGTGTGACTATTCATGCTGATGGTGTATATCAATCACGTACAACAACAGCCTTAGATGATTTTCTTGATATTGAGCGAGTAGAAGTGCTTAGAGGTCCGCAAGGCTCCTTATATGGCCGAAACTCTATTGGCGGCACGATTAATATTATCAGTAAACTTCCTGAAGCTGAATTAAAGCGAAAAGTACGGTTAGAGTTAGGGGATGAAGGGCTGCATCGATTTTCAACCTCAATGAGTGGAGCTTTAAATCAAAGTGAAAACCTGCTTGGCGGAATTTCATTAATGAAGACAGGGCACGATGCGTATATCAAAAATGTGAACACCCCTGAGGCAAAAGGCTTGTTTGATGATGACAGTATAGCTGGTAAAGGTACTTTGCGTTATCTTGCTAGTCCGGATGCTGAAGTAATATTGCGTGCTGATTATAATAATGTTGATAAGATTCCGAGAACTTATAAATCTACTGGGCTTGCGACGGATGGCAGTGTAGCCGCCCCAGTAAATAAACCGTCTGACCCTTTCGAAGTTGACTTTTCTAATTATGGCGGCTTTTTAAAGCAAATCAATAAAGGTACTTCTGTAGAACTGATTTTAGCGCTCGCACCGGATTGGTCTGTTACGTCTTTAACTGCATATCGTGATCTTGACTATCGAACTGCTGAGGATACAGATGGGAGTCATTTAGAGGTTTTATTCACCGAGGTTGCCGAAGAGCAAGAGCAGTTTTCAGAAGAGTTACGCTTTAATTATAGGTCGGAAAAACTGAAGTTGGTAACTGGCTTGTACTATCTTGATGAGGATCACGAGTCGGATTTAAAGATTAATGTAACGCTTCCGGGCGGTATTGCTGCCAGTAGAAATTTTGATACATCGAATGATACCAGTGCTTATGCGCTTTTTAGTCAGGGTACTTATAGTTTTACGGACAAGCTCAACGCAACCTTAGGCCTGCGTTATAGTAAAGAAAAGAAAAAGTATACTAACGATCACGAGAATATTATTTTAGCGATTCCAAATTTTAAAATTGCTCAAGAAGAGAGTTGGGATGCTTGGAGTCCTAAAGCTTCTATCGATTATACGTTTGGTGATGGGCCAATGGTATATAGCTCTGTGAGCCGAGGCTTTAAGAGTGGCGGTTTTAATGTGACTGCAAGTGATCCCGAATTTGACCCTGAATTTGTTGTGTCTTATGAGGCGGGGGTTAAGCAGGATTGGTTGAATAACGCCTTACGTACAAATATTGCTGTGTTCTATTATGATTACACTGACTTACAAGTATCTGACTTTACAGAGGCAGGTGTTTTGTCAATTACGAATGCTGCTGATGCTAAAATACAGGGTATAGAGATCGAAACAAGCTGGATGCCAAGCTATGATTGGATGATAGAATTTAACTATGCCTTTTTGGATGCAACCTATAAAGAGTATCTCGCACCAGGAGGGATTGATGTTTCAAATAACGACTTAAATGCAGCGCCAGCACATAAAATAAATACAGCAGTGCAGTACTTTCAAGGTTTGAATGAAGGGACCCTTAGTTATCGTCTAGAATATTTTTGGCAAGATAAAATCTATTTCACTGCCTTTAATCAAGATGTATCCTCTCAAGGGGCTTATGGGCTTGTTAATGCGCGTATAAATTATACCCCCTTAGACGAAAGTTGGGAGTTTCAGATATATGGCGAGAACTTGGATGATAAAGACTATTCAACATCAAGTCGGGAGTTCCCTGCCACAGGTGTAACAAAAGACGTCAATCCGCCGCGTACCTTTGGTGCTATGTTGACCTACAACTTTATGTAAAAAAATAAAGATAAGGTTGGGGGGGGGCGTGTTAATCTCATCCCAACCTACTTTTGGTCAATATATTTTACTCAACAAATATTTAATTAAAATTTAAACCCTATGTTTATAGGTTGTGGGTGAATGAAGTGAACCCCAACAATACACTGTAGAATCGCTATTTTATAAATATTTAAACTGTCATACGCTTGAGTCATTTCGGTGTGCTTTTCGGCCGGAATCCACTGTTTTATCACACCCAATTGTACTTATTTTAGATCTATAGTTATTCCTCGGTGTAGCGCAAAGCACCTCGGAGTTTATAGGTGCTGAGATGTATTATCTTTAAGGTTTGGTTATTTGTCTATCTGGCCGGCTTTAAATGGGCTATGGGTGAATAAAGAGTTTAAGCACAAGAGAAGCTCACCACTTTGAAATAAAGCTGGTATGAAATCAAACGAATGAATCTACCTCGCTATTATTTACAAAGATTTGTACACAGCATCAATTAGTGCTTTCCCGCATGGCCCGTTGTTATCCACGGCATGAATCCGATTACCGCAATAACCAAAGCCTAAATTTTCATCTGGGTCCGCGAATGCTATCGCACCACCTAAGCCCGGGTGGCCAAAGCTTCTATCATTTTCGCCTAAAGAAAAATGTCGGTTATTAAGCATAAACCCTGAGCTATAACGGAAATGTCGATTTGTCATCTTTTCAACGGCATTCCATTGCTCTACGATCGCATCTTCCAGTAAGGTATTGTTGATTATACCGCCGCCTTCTTGAGAAAGTGCACCATAAATTTTTGCTAATGCGCGTGCATTACTGTGTCCGTTAGCTGAAGCAAATTCACCGCGTCGAAATTCGCTATTTTGAAAAAAAGCTTCAGGAGGGTCAAGGGGAGCTGGTCTCCAAGCTTTGGCTAAAAGGGACGAATCATCCCTCATGCCATTTATACTAGGGACATTTTCATCGACTAAAATTTCAGTACATCGGCTTTCTTCTTCGGTTGTAAGACCGACATAAAATTCAATGCCTCTCGGGCCAAATAGATCTTCTCGCAGGAAGGTACCAAGTGTTTTTCCGGTTACACGCTCAACAATATGTTGGCAAAGTGGCCCATAGCTAAATGAGTGGTAGCAAGGCGTGCTGCCTGGCTCCCAAAGAGGTGTCTGAACCTCAAAGGCTTTCACGAGAACATCTTGTTGAAAAAGTGAGTTTTCGGGCGCAGCATCAGCAACGGGGAGGCCCGCTAACTGCGCCAACAGGCAGCGAATCGTAATGTTTTCTTTGCCTGCCTGAGCAAATTCAGGCCAATAGTTGGCAATGGGATCATCAAGGTTAATTTTATTCTGATCAGCAAGTGCCAGCAAACAAATAGAGGCGATGCCTTTGCTTACTGACATCACGCATACTAAAGTGTCTTTTTCCCAGGGTTTGGTTTGTGCTATATCCTGATACCCTCCCCATAAGTCAACGACAATTTTTCCTTTGTGCATCACTGAAACGCTGGCGCCTAACTCACCTCGTTGTTGTAAATTATCAGTGAAAGTGTGTTTGACTAAAGCAAAATCAGGGTCGCAAAAACCAGCGATATGTAAAGGGGTGGCGGGCAAAATAAACAGCTTCCTAAAAAATCAATATATTTATAGCTAAGTTTAGATCATTTGTAGTATTTGTCTGATTATATATAGATAAAAAGGACTCAAATCCGAACTAGTCTTGCCGGTAGTAGAAGTGACTGATATGTAAACTAAAATTCTTAAACTGAACCAGTCAATATACCATTTTCGGTCTATACTATTTATTAGCTTAAATAATACTGATTAACAGGTCGCCCCATTGAGTCAAAAGACTAACCGTTACACACCTTTAGAAACATTGTTTAGTAATAGCAGTACTTTAATTCAACGCGCCATTAGTGAGTGTGATGGTGCGATAGTTATTCTTAAATCTTTAGTGGCTTCTTACCCTACGCAGGCTCAGCGTAGGCAATTCCTGTTTGTCTGCGACGTGTCTAAAAAATTCGACCACCCGAATATTCTTAAGGTACTGGATTATCAGACACAAAATAATTCGCCTTTCATCGTATTTGAAGACCACCAGTCTATCGATTTACGACAATATACCCAGCAACAAGCGGGTAAATGCCTACCTATCGGTGACTTTCTCATTATTGCGACACAATTAGCCGAGGCGCTAAGTGTGATTCATCATGCGCAAGTTATTCATAAAGACTTGCACCCAGGTAATTTACTCATAAACCCGCAAACACTTAAAACACAAGTGGCTGATTTTGGTTTGGCGTCGATCCTTACTCGTGAGCAACCAGCACTGGCTGCACCTGACAAATTAGAAGGTTTATTACCTTATATTTCGCCTGAGCAAACTGGGCGAATGAATAGAACGCTCGACTACCGCACAGATTTTTATACCCTTGGAGTGACGTTTTATGAGTTATTAAGTGGACAGTTACCCTTCAATGCCAGCGATGCTTTGGGAATGGTGCACGCTCATATTGCTAAAGCTCACAAACCGCTGAATCAGTTGGGCAAAGACATACCTGATGTATTATCAAAACTGATCGATAAATTACTGAATAAATCGGCAGAGGAGCGTTATCAAAGCGCGCTAGGTTTAAAGCATGATTTAGAAAAATGTTTGCAGATATATCAACAAAAACAGCTGATTGAAAGCTTTGAACTAGGCGAATCGGATATTTCTGACCGGTTTCAAATATCACAAAAACTCTATGGTCGTAGTGCTGAAGTGAACACTCTGCTCACTCACTTTAATCAAGTTACTGATGGCCAACCACAGCTGCTTTGTGTATCGGGCTATTCGGGTGTCGGAAAATCTGTGTTGATTAATGAAGTACACAAGCCTATTGCTGCGCATAACGGCTTATTCTTATCAGGTAAATTTGATCAGTTTAAACGCACAACTCCTTATTTTGCATTTCAACAAATGCTCAAAACATGGTTGTTGAAAATGCTCTCACTGCCTGAAGATCAATTAGCCGTGTGCCGTGAAAACTTAAATGCAGTTTTGGGTTCAAATGCACGTGTATTAATTGATGTTATGGTTGAGTTTGAACCTTTGTTAGGTGACTTACCAGACGTGCCTTTATTGGGGGCAGATGAGGCACAAAATCGTTTAAACCTTGTTTTACTGAAACTAGTTAACTTTGTCGCAGGGGGGAGACCCTTAGTTATTTTTATTGATGACTTGCAATGGGCGGACCGGAGTAGCTTAAACCTATTGCCTTTACTGATGAGAGAAGCAGATTGTGCGCTATTAGTGATTGTTGCTTATCGAGATAACGAGGTCGATGATTCTCACCCTGCCATGCAGGCGCTAAGCCTGATTCGTGACTTTAAACCTGAAAGTATTGCGTCGCTAGATTTAGCGCCTTTATGTCTTGCTGATACCGAGCAACTGATAATTGATAGTTTACATTGTTCGGCCACACGCGCGCAGTCATTGATTGAGGTGGTTCATCAAAAAACAGGTGGCAACCCCTTTTTTATAAATGAATTTTTAAAAACGCTTTACAGTGAAAGCTTACTCAATTTTGATTTGACGAAGCTATGCTGGCAGTGGGACACCGATGCGATTGTGGCAAAGGACATTACGGATAATGTCGTTGAGTTAATGTTGCGAAAAATGCAACAACTACCACTTGATACGCAGAAAATGTTGCAGTTAGCTTCATGCGTTGGGAGTCGTTTTGATCTTGAGCTTTTATCTGTTGTGGCTGAACAAACAGAAGATCATATTTCGCGTATTTTGTGGCCAGCCATTCAGGAAGGGCTGGTAATTCAAGAGCGAATACTAGAGGAATTCACACTATCTGATGCTGAAAAAAATGAGAGTGAACTAAACTCAATTACCCACATGTCAATTGCACAATTTAAATTCCTTCACGACCGTATGTTACAAGCGGCATATCAGTCGATGAACGCTTCTGAACAGCAGCTGACGCACCTTAAAATTGGCCGCTTATTGCGAAATCGCTACATTTACGAACAGACTGCAGTAAATGAAAGCCAAGCAACCTCATTATTCTCGATTGTTGAGCAGTTAAACCTTGGGCGAGGTTTGATTAAGGATGGTGCTGAGCAGTTATTTTTAGCAGAGATGAATCAACAAGCGGCAAATTTAGCAAGATCAAGTAGTGCTTGGGATGCGGTCGTACAATATACAAGTGTGGGTATGGGGCTTCTGCCAGATAATCGTTGGCATACCTGTTATCAACTCACGTTTAGTTTGTTGCAATTGAAAGCTGAAGGCGAGTACTTATGTGGCGAGCCTGAGGTGTCCGATAAGCTTTATAGTGAACTGCTCAATTATTGTCATGAAAATACAATAAAAGCTGAAATTTATGCCACGCGCTTGATAGAGCATAGTGGGCGAGGTTTATGGCATGCGGGTATTGAGTTTGGCCTTCAGGGCTTAGCATCCTTAGATATGCCTTTATTCGGTCAGGCTGATGACGCGGCAACTGAAAATGAAAGGGTAAAAAAAGAATGTATTGTCAGTGACGTATTACTTAAAAAAGAGCAAATACTATTTGACAGTCACATTAAGAAAACGGCTATTGATCAAATAGAGCTGCTGCCAGAAATGAATGACTCGCGTAAATTGATCGCGATTAAAATTCTATCAACGTTAACCGCCTGTGCTTATTTACTGGGTAATGCTGCTTTAATGCGTTTGAGCATACTGCGCGGGCTTAATTTAGTATTGGCTGCTGGTAAGTCTGATCTAACGGGGAGTCAGCTATCTTGGTTTGCTGCATTATTAGTTCTAAACCGAGATTATTCTCGCGGTGTTGCCGTGGCAGAACAAGCGATTAGATTGCTTAAATACTACCCACATGCTCAGGAATTATCGAATAGTTATAATATTTTGGCAGGTCTGGTGCTACCCCTTAAAGAGACTTATGGTGATTGTAGTCAACAGCATCAAACGGGGTATGAAATTGGTTTGGAAAACGGTGATATTGCGCGCGGCGTGATTAACTTAAATAATATTTTATTCTTAAATTATTCGGCCGGCAAGGCGCTGTGTTTAATACAGACTCAAGCATCTGATGTCATTAGTGTTTGCAGTCGAAAAAAAGTATTTTCACCTCATGGCGCGAATATATCTACTTTAGTAAAGGCGCTTGCTGAACCGAGTGAACAGGCAGCAAAATCCTTGGAATTTATGTATTCTCCAGCGCTCCAAAAAAAAATAAAAGGAAGTATACATGAATATGGTTTGTTACATTTTAGCTCGGAACTTGCTTTTTGGTATGGTGATAACCAAAAGTCACTTGAAATAGCGCAAGGAGTTCATCATGGTTTAAATAAAAGCGTACGATTTTGTTTTTATATGGATCATTTACTTCAATATGGCTTGTTGCTAGTTGCTGAGCACGGGCTAGTTTTAAATGAAAAAACCGGTATTGATGTTTTACAGCTGAGTGATGACTTAATATTTTGCCTGGAAGAGCTAAAAAGTCTTGCAGAACTTTGCCCTGATAATTTTGATCATAAATACCAGCTGTTGTTGGCTGAACAGGCACAGCTTCAAAAATTACCTATGGTGAGTGTGGCGACCCATTATAAAAACGCCATTGCATCAGCGAAAGATAACGGTTTTATACAATATCAGGCGCTTGCGAATGAATTATTAGCTTTATTCTTGAGTCGTCAGGGCTTGGACGATGCCGCGACGGCTTACTTGGATGAGGCGGTATTTTTGTATCAACGCTGGGGTTGTAATGCCCGCATTCATTATTTACAGAAAAATTATGCGCAACTACTTTCATTTGTAGAAAGTATTAATGATGAAAGTAAAGAACTTAGCTCCGTAGTAAGCGTTAATACTGTATTAAACTCTTCTTACATGTTTGATGGCACGTCTGGTAAAACAGTAGATAGCAGCCTTGGGGACGAAAGCGGTTTGGATTTTGAATCGGTGATGAAATCATCACAAATAATTTCTAGCGAGCTTGAGTTAACAGCCCTAGTGCAAAAAATGATGGGCATATTGACTGAAAGCGCCGGTGCACAAACTGCCGCGCTCGTATTAAATACGCCAAAAGGGCCGAGTGTGCAAGCACGCGCTTTTGCTCAGGAAGGTGGACAGATAGAATCATCTCAGTTAGAGCTAAATACATCTGAGCTGCTGGATGAGTGTGTAGATCTACCTCATAGTATTATTAGCTATGCATTACGTACCAATGAAGTGGTTAGTATTGAAGACGTGGCGAACAATTCAAGTTTTGAAAATGACCCTTATCTTAAGTGCCAGTCGCCGCAATCAATTCTGTGTGTACCGGTGGACTATCGTGAAAAAATAATGGGCGTGTTGTACCTTGAAAATAAACTGACATCAAAAGCATTTACTAAAAGCCGATTAGCGATTATTAAAGTGTTATTGTCTCAAGCCGCTATTTCGATTGAAAATGCACGATTATTTAAAGAAGTTAACCAGCTAACTCAAGGCCTAGAGCAGCAAGTGGCTGAGCGTACTGAAGCGCTTAGCGATAGTAATAATGCTCTTCAAGCCGCTAATGAAGAGCTAAATGCCTTCAGTTATTCTGTATCCCATGATTTACGTTCACCCCTTCGTACA
>ENA-OSET01002851-OSET01002851.1-sediment-metagenome-genome-assembly--contig:-NODE-2851-length-16334-cov-2.570708_pt1 | contig 16334 bp, 17 predicted proteins | sample MGYA00237882_ERZ534229 | MGnify/ENA primary metagenome ERZ534229 (study PRJEB26408, sample SAMN06266212) | sediment metagenome | isolation source: Hudson Canyon methane seep mesocosm | place... | reverse complement strand
TCAAGCAAGCATTTCTCATCAACGAAGAAAACATTGATTCCGTGAAAAGGGATTTCCATTTGAACGAGAAAATATTTTTTTTGGCCTAGTGCCATTTGGAACTTCATCAGAATTATACACGTCTTTTACCCCCAAATTCGAGGTAAGCCCAAGGAACCAAAATAACTATAACGGAAACAAGCATCATTGTAGAAGCCGCGAACCCTTGGCCTAGATTTTGGGCGCCAAACATATAATTCATAACATATTTTGCTGGTACTTCTGAAGCAATACCAGGTCCACCGTCTGTTTGGGCGACAACAAGGTCATAGATTTTTATAATTCCAGCTGCAATCAAAACAAGCGCTGTGATAAACACAGGTCGCATCATAGGAATTATAATTCGTATATATGTTTTTGTAGTTCCAATTCCATCAACTCTTGCGGCTCTCCATATATCTTCATCAATACCGCGCAAACCTGCCAAAAGTATTACCATTATTAAACCTGTCCCTTGCCATAATCCAGATATCAGTAGTCCAAACATTACAGTTTCCGGATCGTTCAAAGGATCAAAAGAAAAACTCTCCCAACCAAAGTCACGAATTACACCTTGCAATCCAAAATCTGGATTCAAAATCCACTGCCAAGTTAATCCAGTTACAATGAATGATAAAGCAAATGGATATAACAATATTGTACGAAATGTGTTCTCAAATCGTATTTTCCGATCTAGTAAAGCAGCTAAAGTAAATCCTATAAAAAGTGTAAAGACTAACGAAAAAATACCATATAGTGCTAAATTTTCTATTGATATAATCCATCTTCGTGTCTCCCATAAACGCTCATATTGATCAAACCCAACAAATTTCCATTTAGGCAATAATTTTGATGAGGTAAAAGAGTAGAATATGGTCCATATGGACCCACCTAAGAAAACAACAAGTACTGTCAATATCATAGGAATAGATGCAACTTTAGCATTTATATTTCTAAAAAATTGATTTGGCTTTTTCGACATTTGTAAAGTTTTCATTAAAATTCTTAAAAAAATGCAGCACAGGCCTAGATAAGACCTGTGCAATTATCAATTAGTTAGCACGTTTTATTATAGAAACATAACTTGCTTGTGCTTCTTCTGCTGGCATATCAGTTGCCCAGAATTCAGCCATTAAATCATTAATTTGTTGATCTGTATCAGCATCAAATGTTTGGCGGTTTGATGGCATTATGCCACCAGCAGCTAAAATATTTAATCCTTTTTGCATACATGCATTTGCTGATGACATATCAATATCACCACGAACTGGTAATGAACCTTTAGCTAAATTAAATTCAACTTGAACTTCAGGTGAAATTAACAATGAGGCCAATTCCATTTGCGCAGCTTTTGTATCTGCATCATCAATTACAGGAAAATAAAATGCGTCTCCACCTGTATCAAGTATTTCATTGAAACCCATACCTGGTAAACAAGAATAATCGACACCAGCAACTTCACCTGCAACTTGGAATTCCCCTTGTGCCCAATCACCCATAATTTGACCACCTGCAGTGTCAGTAATCACCATGTTTGTTGCCAAGTTCCAATCTTGTACTTTAGATTTTCTAGCTAGCTCTCGAGCATTCGCGACTGATTTAAACGCACGTGTCCATTCAGGACCTGCAGCTACATCAGCATTTTTATTACCTGTGACTTCTAAAAATTTGTCAACTCCAACAACACCAAGTACGAGTGCACCGAATGCGATCGATTGTTGCCATCCTTGTTGACCCATTGCGAGAGGTACTATTCCATTTTTTTCTAATTCTGCAGATCCTGCCACAAACTCATCCCAATTAGTTGGAATTGCTAAACCAGCCTTTTCGAAAGCACCATGACTTACCCATAACCATTGTGCTGAATGAATGTTAACTGGAACACAATAAACACGTCCATCAACAGTACAGCTATCTAATAAAGAAACAGGATTTACAATGTCCCTCCAACCTTGCGCTTCTGCAATTTCAGTTAAATCTGTCATCAAACCAGCTTCAATAAGTTCTTGAGCTTGTCGGCCATGATTAAGTTGTGTTGCGCCCATTGGTTCACCACCAATAATCCTACTAATAATTGCAGGAATACTAGTCCCGCCACCACCAGCAATCGCACCATCTACCCAGTTATGTTCTGTTTTTGCATTAAATGCCTTTGCTAAAGTTGAAACAGCAGCAGCTTCGCCTCCAGATGTCCACCAATGCGTTACTTCTAAATCTTTTGCTGAAACAGATGTCGCAGCAAGACACGCCACTGAACATAGTAATTTTGTTATATTATTCATCTTAATCTCCCAATCTAAAACGTTGTAGTGATATCTGTAACGATTTAGATTTACATATCAAGTCTTTTTTCTAGTTATAATTAACAAATTATCTTAAAAAAATGATTTAAAGTATTTACAAAAATAAAATCTTAAACATTATATGCTTTATAATATTTGACCGGAGAGTGGTTTACCCATTAAAAAATGCTAATAAAACCAACACTAAAAACAATTTCTGAATTAAGCGGATTAGCAATAACTACTGTATCTAGAGCATTAAGCAATGCACCTGACATAAGTATATCAACAAAAGAAAAAGTAAAAAAAATTGCTGATGAAATAGGTTACATTCCTGATCGCGCAGGAGTTAGACTACGAACTGGTCGTACAAATGTTATAAGCTTAATAATGTCCACTGACTCAGAAATTATGGATATGACAGGCCGGCTAATTTCATCAATTGCACTTGGACTACGAGGCACTCCATATCATTTAAATATGACCCATCACTTTCCTGGCGATGACCCGATGAAGCCAATTAAATATATAGTTGAGACAGGATCAGCAGATGCTTTAATTTTTAATCAAGTCCAACCAAATGACCCTAGAGTTCATTATTTAATAGAAAAAAGATTCCCGTTTACTATGCACGGAAGGTCTTGCTCCAACGAAAAACAATCTTTTGTAGATTACGATAATGGAGAATTTGCAAAAATAGCCATTGAAAAGCTTGTTAAAAAAAACAGAAAGCATATTTTGATGATTACTCCACCTCAAAATCAATCTTATGGCTTAGAAATGGTTCAAAGCGCCAAGAATACAGCGGAAAAACATAATATCTCACTGATTATAGCGCCTATTATTACAAGTGATAGCAGCATCACGTTAATTAGTGACACCGTAAGTAAACAGGTCATTAATAATAAAAAGATTGATGGTATACTAGTAGGGACACCTAAAGGTGCAATGGCAGCAGTTGCAGGTTTCGAAAAGTTAAATTTAACTATAGGTCAAGATATTGATATAGTGGCAAAAGATGCAGTTAACTTTCTTAAGCTTTTCAGAAATCAAATCATTGTTATAAATGAAAATGTAGAAATTGCTGGCAAAAAGTTAGCCGAAGCTGCGATACATGCAGCACAAAATCCAGATTCAGAACCCATTCAATACATTGATAGACCAGAAAGTAATTATACTAAGTTCAATTAAAATATTAACTATGTTTTTGGAATATATTCGGATGGATCAAGTTTTTTTGGTCTTTCAGGTAAATCTAACTCTGCATGAATTGGATTGGTAGTAGAAATTACTTTACCTGCTCGAATAACAAATAAACGGTTAGCTCTAAGCCTAATTGCATCTATCTTATCATTTGCTTGCAATATAACCATATCAGCTTTGCAACCTCTTTTAAGGCCATAACCTTCCAATCCCATTATATTTGCCGAATTTAAAGTTACAGCATCAAAGCACCATTCCATATCTAATCTACTTGACAGCTGACCAACATGAAGACCCATATGTGCTACATCTAACATGTCAGCTTTTCCAAGCGAATACCACGGGTCCATAACGCAATCAGAACCAAATCCAACGTTTATCCCTGCATTTTTTAGTTCAGGCACTCGAGTTTGGCCACGCCTTTTAGGATAGCTGTCATGCCTTCCCTGAAGCATGATATTTATTAGCGGATTGGGAATTGCATGAATTTCAGCCTCAGCCATAAGCGGTATCAATTTTGAAACATAATAATTATCCATTGAATGCATAGAAGTAAGGTGAGAGCCTGCAACTCTGCCATGAAGACCTAAACGCGATGTTTCAAATGCTAGCGTCTCGATATGACGACTTTGTGGATCGTCACTTTCATCACAATGCATGTCCACCATCAAACCTCTATCAGCAGCTATTTCACATAAGAATTTTACAGAATCTGCTCCATCCTGCATGGTTCTTTCAAAATGTGGAATGCCGCCAACTACATTAACTCCCATATCTAAAGCATTGATTAAATTTACTTTTGCTTTTGGATCACGGAAAATCCCATCTTGGGGGAATGCAACCAACTGAAGTTCAATATATGGCGCTACCTTTCTTTGGACTTCTAGTAGAGCCTCAACTCCTTTCAAAGAATTATCGCAGATATCTACATGACTACGAATTGCTCCTATGCCCATTGAAACCGCTAAATCACAATACCTTAAAGCTCTATCAATAATTTGTTCTACATTTTGAATGGGCTTCAATTCACTCCATAAAGAAATTCCTTCTAATAAAGTGCCTGAAACATTCATCCGCGGCGTACCTAAAGATAAAGTTGCATCCATATGAAAATGAGGGTCCACAAAAGGAGGTGAAACTAGATGGCCCTGTGCATCGATTGTTTTTTTTGCATTAGCATTTATTCCTCTTTCTATAGAAATAATCACTCCATCCTTACAAGCAATATCAACACCAGTCTGATCATTAGATAAATTTGCATTCTTTATTATTAAATCAACATCCATTACCTTGCCCCCTTAAACCAAGGCTTTAATAAAGCCCTTGGGTATTCAGCTCTACGAGCAACAATAACCAAGGCTATTATAGAAAGTACATACGGAGCCATAAGAAACACCTGAGAAGGTAAAAATGCTCCAACTTCCGTTTGAAGTCTTACTTGAAACGCATCAAAAGCACCAAATAAAATAGCCCCTAAAAGTGCTTTTCCGGGGCGCCAGCTTGCGAAAATAACTAATGCTATGCATATCCAGCCTCGACCATTTACCATTCCAAAAAAGAATGAATCAAATGCAGACATAGTCAAGAAGGCGCCACCCAGAGCCATTATTGAAGAACCAACTATAATTGAGCCTATACGAATTCCGTATACAGATAATCCCTGGGCATCAACTGCGTCAGGATTATCACCAACTGCTCTAATTGAAAGCCCTAATGGTGTTCGATTAAAAACCCACCAAACTAAACCTACCATTAGAATAGCTAGCCAAGTCATAGCAGTTTGTTGAGATAAAATAGGACCGATAAAAGGTAATTCAGATAAAAATGGGACATCAAAAGGTTGAAATGGTTCAATTTTAGGAGGGGATGATACTTTTGGTAATGCCGTACGATATGTAAAATAACTAACTGATGTAGCTAACATTGTTACACCAAGACCTGAAACATGTTGTGACAACCCAAGGGGAACCGTTAATATAGCGTGGATCAAACCAAAAAAACCTCCTACAAATATTGCTACCAATAATCCTGCCCAAAGACTGAACCCAAACCAAACAGCCATCCATCCAGCCATTGCACCAGCAACAAAAATACCTTCTATACCTAAATTTAATACACCAGCCTTTTCACAAATCAACGCCCCAAGTACTCCGAATATAAGCGGAGTGGCTATTCGCAAGGTTGCTGCCCAAAAACTCTCAGTTAGAAGAATCTGCAAGATATCCATCAAACATTTCCCTTATTTGTCCGGATAAATTTATAGCGTGCAATAAATCCACCAATTAAAACGCATATTAAAGACAACGCTACAACTAAATCTGCAAGATAACTGGATACACCTATTGCCCTACTCATAGTATCAGCACCAACAAAGATTGAAGCGATAAATATTGCAGAAATAACTACTCCAATTGGGGACAATCCTGCCAACATCGCCACAACAATACCCGTATAACCAAAGCCTGGAGATAAATCTGTTGTGAGGTATCCCCTTAAACCTGCAACTTCACTCACTCCAGCAAGGCCTGCAATAGCTCCAGAAACAACTGCAGCACCCATAAATGTTCGTTTCACATTTATACCAGCATGAAGTGCTGCCGAAGGATTTTCACCTACTGCTCTGATTTTGAATCCCCAAATACTCTTTGATAAAAAAAGATGAACCAAACCAGCAGTTAGCAATGCAATAATTAAGCCCGCATGAATTCTCATCCTAGGTAATAACTGAGGCAAGACACCATTATCAACAATTGGTTCAGATTGTGGCCAACCCATTCCCATTGGATCTTTTAATGGACCCTCCAACATCATTTGCAAAAAAATAATTACTATAAAGTTTAATAGTAATGTTGTCACAACCTCATCTGCACCAAAACGTGTTTTAAGATAAGTTGGTGCCGCCATCCCAATTGCACCACTTAATGCTCCAGCTAGAAGTATAATAGGAATTAAGATAAATGCTGGCGCATCTATTAAGCCAGTTCCAACAGCTACAGCAGCCATTGCTCCAAGATATAACTGCCCCTCTGCACCAATGTTCCAAAGCTTTGCCCGAAACGCAATTGTAGCAGCTAGGCCAGTAAAAATCAGAGGAGTCGCTCTTGTAAGCATCTCCGTAAATGCAAATGTTGATCCAAATATCCCATTTGCCATTTGCCTATATGCTTCAAAAATATTTGCACCCGCTAAAGTCAAAGGTATTGATGCTAATAAGATTGCTACAAAAGCTGAAATTATTGGTATACCAATAGTCCACCATTTTGATGGCATTTCACGAGGCTCTATACGTATCATGCTTTTTCACCTGCCATCATTAATCCAATAGCCTCACGACTTACATCAATGGCTTCGGTCAAAGAGCCGTCATGTATAACCATTATTCTGTCGGATAATTCCAATATTTCATCTAAATCTTCCGAAATAAGTAAAATACCTGCACCCCTCGTGCGCGCCTCCAATAAACGGCGAGCAACCTCATTTGCTGCACCTAAATCTAAACCTCTTGTAGGTTGATTTGCTAATATAACATTTGGCATACATTCAAACACCCTAGCAAGTATCAATTTCTGAATATTTCCTCCAGACAACAATGCAGTATTTGCATCAATTCCTGGGCCTCTGATATCATATTTTTCAATCAGTTCTTCAGCATTTTTTTTGATACTTTTATTTTGTAAAAAACCCTTATTATTTACGTCTTTATCATGCAAACGCTCAATTATTAGATTTTCAGCTACTGACATTGCGCTGATTACACCATCATGATGTCGATCTTCAGGGATACGACCAACACCTAAAGATTGCATTTCTTTAGGTGAAAAATATTTTATATTTTTACCATCAACCTTCGCAGAAAACTCCAAAGCAAAATTATTTCCATCGATCCATTCACGCTGATATTCAAAGTCTTCAAAAATATCAATAATCATTTGGAGAATGTATTGCGTTACGTCCTTGCCTATTTTAGGTTTCCATACTGTAGGCGAATGAAATTCTACGTCATCTGCCAAAAGCTCACTTAATGTTGTCATATCTTTATTTAACACCACTGCATGCCAGCGCTCTAATCTGGAATCACTCATAATTTGCCACCTACCATTTAACCTGAATATGTATATTAAATAGAAATATCAATCAATCTATACGGTGTAAAGTTTGATTGGTAAATTACCCTCAGCCGGAAAAATTGTCAAGCCAATTAATTATTTGAATTTAGACTCAATAGGAGCACGGCGTAATACCCTTAGCAGGATATTTCTGCTTGCACGCAAAAAAGGGTATATCAGTTTGTCATCCCACGCACTGGAGAAAACCCAGTAATGAATACGATTAAATACACCTCTTGGCCCTGTTATTAACGCTAGTTGTTGGACTGCTTGATCTTCATGATGCAGTTGCTCATCAATTTTAACCACCATGCCATTATCAAGACTTAGGCACAATTATTTACTATATCTTACGAGAACTACTCATCGTACACCCCTAAGACAAATCACTAGTAAAATACTGACATTAACGCATCATGGTCAGAGTACGTCTTCAAATCAACAAGTTGGCTCTGCTTCTCCCGAAGCCCTTGGTATAAGATATGATCGATTCGAACTTTATCTTTTCTAGCCCCGACCGAAACGGACAACAAACGTTTCTGGTCACGTAAAATGACTAATGTCGGTGTATGAAGGTAATCATTAAAATCCCCCATCACAATGAGTTTGTCTGTTTCTTTTCGAACTTTATTCACCGCTTTTACAAGCGCAACGGCTTGGCGCTGCCGATTGTCAGACTTTGCCTTACTATCATTTCGTTTAGAAAGAAAATGGGATGTTATCACCCCTACTTTACTAGAGACGTCGGCCTTTCCTTCCCAAAATTGCGCTCCAACTAATTTACTCAGTCGTTTAGATTTGTTCGAACCATCAATTGTACCACTGGGGAAACCAAAGTCTGTCACCGTGCCTTTTACCAATTGAAGGTTTGACAATATCGCAACGTCTTGACCCGTTGCCGTATCTCTTCCCTGTTTAAAATAGGCTCGCCAGCGCCCTCCTAACTTGCCCGCTAAGTGAGCCGCTACTAAACTATTTTCTATTTCACTAATAGCAAGTATTTGAACGTTATGCTGACTGACCAAAGAAGCATAGAACGATATTTCAGCCAGATAGTCAGCTTCCGACATATCGCCCTTATTAAATTTCGAACCATCCACTTTATGATCAAAAGGCGTCCATAACCATTCAGCATTCAACGTCATCACGCGTAATTCTGCAGCCGTAACTGTTGTCCATAAACTCACTATAAATATAACCACAAATCGTTTTTTCATTGATACTCCATGTAAATGGGAGCGAAGACAAAGTGTCATTTTCACCTATACTAATTAAGAATGTACAGTTAACAATTTCACTTAAGGTTTGTCTTTAAGACACTTAAAACCTATTAAGGAATTCTTAATACTAATGATTTAAATTGTGCTGAATACGGCTTAGTCAAAATATCACAAACTGTTTAAGCATTTTGCATTTATGTGGAGCCCATTCACAAGTAGGAATGAGGTTTACCGCGGTGATAATTTTTAGCTCTAAACAATATATTATTTAATATAACGACGACCACCAATAGATTGTTTCTTTATCAAAACCCCTCAAAATTGGAATACATAATCAAATAATCTATACTTTAAGAGTATCCAAATGTTAAAAGAAATCCTTTTGCTTGGATACGAAATGCGAATACTCTTCTACGCATTGGAGGTATTATTATGTCAAATGTAATTCAATTTCCATCTAGAGCAACTCAAGGTTTTGTTTATCTTGAAAACGGCATACGAAAATTGATGGAGTCAAAAGGCGACAGCGAAGAAGCCATTCTATTAACGATCGAAACGCTGAAAGAGGTCTATAACAAATACGGCAATTTAGGCAAACAATATATTCAACTCAAACTTCCGCCTTACCTCAGTCAAGAACATATGCAAGCAATCACGCAACAGGTCAGTAATGGCATTCAGGAGCTGAATCAAGCACATTCAAAAATCATTAATCAATTAGCTGCTGAACTGGCGCTTACCAAGGTTCAGCTAAACCAATATCAACGCGACTATCAAAAGTCAGAGCACTGATACAAAAAGTTCAAAGCAGTACGCTCTACCGATGAGGAATGAGGAAACTATAATTGTGTATTTAACGCCCTTATAGTTTCCTTTGGCTCATATTACTTGTTAATAGCTGGCAACGGGGTAAAAAGATCTCCACTACCCGCCCCACACGCAATTATAGTTCGCATCATATCTTCAACTTTTACCTCAGGGTGTAACTCTACTTGCGACTCATTAACATGATACATATTACCGGAGGTAGGGTTTGGCCCCGTTGGAACAAACACCGTGTACCTACCATCTGAATGTTTTGATGTCACGATCGCTGTAACTTGGCTTGATGTCGACTCACCAAAGATTCTAACCAAGGCTACCTCACCATTTGAAAAGGGTGATTTAGACTCATCTCCTCCAAAAAACTGATCAATAATATTTTTAATTAACCTATAACCCGGCGCGTATTTTGCCAGCCGGCCATCGAATTTTTCATGTAGATACGCTCCACCTTTGGTCGTCACTAAGTAACCAACGACAAAACAACTTCCCGTCATTGCAGCTAATACAAATAGATCACCGACAATTTCTGGAAAGCCAATGCTATCCACCACGAAACTGGTAAACGGCTGGATCAAGTCAGTGACCAGCCTAAATAACCATCGGATGCCCATAGCAAGTATTGCGATAGGCAACACAATAACCAAACCACCCAAGACGGATTTTTTAATAAACTCTTCTTTTGTAAGCTTGTTCATTTCGCTCCCTGTCTACAACTACATGAGTACAACTATGTCTACAATTACATAACTATTCTTAGAGCAAATCCAACATATATTCTGCTTTACTCACTTCGAATTCTTTTGGCAGCTCTACATTTAGAGATGTCACCACACCATTATCAACTAACATCGAATAACGTTGTGAGCGTGTACCACCAAAAGCACCCGTTTCCATTTCTAGACCCAGGCTCTTGGTAAATGATGCATCACCATCACCTAACATAATAATTTCTTCAGCATTTTGAGTTTCGCCCCAAGCTTTCATCACAAAGGCATCGTTCACAGAAATACAAATAATAGAGTCGACGCCTTTGTCTTTGAACTTATCAGCATTGACAATATAACCGGGAAAGTGAGCCTCTGAGCATGTGGGTGTAAATGCGCCCGGTACTGCGAACAGCACTACTTTTTTATTTGCAAAAAGATCGTCCGTCGTTGGACTCTGCATGCCCTCTTTCGTGAGTTGTTGAAATGTTACTTGTGGAAGATTGTCACCTACGTTTATCATCATATTTCTCCTATTTGAAGGGGGTTTTTAATCACAGGTATTACTAGCAACTAAGGTTTAAGTGTGACAGAAACTAACACAGCAATCCCGACGAATATTATTACTGGTTTTTTAGGTGTGGGTAAAACCACTGCCCTTCAACATATTCTTACCTTAAAACCTGAAGGTGAGACATGGGCGATATTAGTCAATGAGTTTGGTGAAGTAGGCCTGGATGCTAGCCTGATACAAACCGCACCCAAGCAGAAACAGAATATTGCTATACGAGAAGTGCCCGGTGGTTGTATGTGTTGTACCTCAGGTTTGCCAATGCAAGTTGCCTTGAATCAACTTATCAAGCTCAGTAAGCCCGCGCGTATCTTTATAGAACCCACCGGACTTGGTCATCCTAAAGCGATTCTTAAGTCTCTATCTCATTCAAGTTATCAAGGCGTGCTAGATATTCAAAATACGCTCACCTTAGTGGATGCCAGAAAAATTACCGACACACGTTATACGGAACATGAAACCTTCCGACAACAACTTCAGATTGCCGATATCATCATTGCCAACAAGTCCGACCAATTTGATCTATCAGCAGTTAATAATTTAAAACATTACCTTTCGACGATGCAATTAAGTCACTTACCGCTGTACGAAGTGACGCAAGGTCAAATTGAACTGGCTTGGTTGGATCGTAAACAGACGAACACCGGCAGTACAGTATGCATAAAGAGCAAGCCAGTTAACTCATTGCAAACAGATGACACTAACGCGCATATCGCTGATTTGGCACAGGGCAATATGAAACTTCCTAGCTGTGGGTATATCCGAAAAGAGAATAGTGGCAGCGGATATAGGAGTTCGGGCTGGGTGTTTTGTAAGCGCTTTATCTTTGACGAGAATCAATTAATCTCAATTTTTTCAGGCCTTGATGTCACCCGGCTTAAAGCCCTATTTATAACTAACAAAGGCGTTATGAGCTTTAATCAAGTAGATACCGTGCTGAACTATTCACATATCACAACAGACATTGAAGCAATGGACAGTCGTATCGAAGTCATCGGTCAAAATCCAACAGCATGGGAAGGCTTAGAAGAACAGCTACTGATTGCCTCCACCGTTAAAAACTAAGGTCTTATCGCTACACCTTAAAACGAGATACTGGCTAATAAATAATATTGTTAGGATATTGCAACTTTATAAGACCCTACTCCGTATAACTATATACAGAGGAATTAAAACCCAGTGTTTATCTACGGTTGAATAAAACTGTGGTAGTGTAATTTTGTATTTCAACCTTAACTTAGCGTTAGCCCTGAAGGAATATTCTGGTTACATGGATAAAGATGAACTGTACTTTAATTTGATTTCGAGTTGCGCGCTTCGTGACCAAAAAGCATTAGAAAAACTTTATCAGATGGCGGGGCCTTATCTAAATAAAGTGGCATTTAATATCGTAAAATCTGAAGACCTTAGCAATGATGTCTTACAAGAAGGCTTTATTCAGATATGGAAGAATGCAGGAGAATACCGCATAGACAAAGCTAAACCTATAACCTGGATGACCAGTATTATACGCTATAGAGCCTTAGACCGTTTAGCTAAAGAAAAAAAGCACAGCGATAAAATTGAAGACCGTAACGTTGAAGAAGGAGACCACCTGGATCAGTTTCCCTCTAGTGATAGACCGGATACTTCTGCAATGAAAGCGCAGGATTCAAGCTTACTGCTTGAGTGCATGGAAACACTGAATGATAGAACCAAAGAAAGTATCAAATTGGCCTATCTTCAAGGTTTCACACGAGATGATATCGCCACAAAATTCAATACCAGTACCAATAACGTTAAATCCTGGCTTAAGCGTGGCGCTGAAAGATTAAAGACATGTATTCAAACTAAAATGGAGGCAAGTGTATGAGTGATGAAGAATCAAAAGCCTTCGAATTTGTAATTGGTTCGCTATCTATAGAAGAAAGGGCTGAATTTGAGTCTCAAGTTCTTTCAGATAAGGCCAAAGAAGATGATTTAAACTTTTGGGAATATCATTTAAGTGCCCTGAATACACAGAGTGATACCTTGCAACCTCGCGCACAAACATGGGATGCAATTAAGGCAGAAACGTCACCACCCGCTTCATCAACACCTACTACTCGCTCTAGCGCCAAATGGCTTAGCTGGCTCCCCTGGGGCGTATCCATAGCCATGTCGTTTGCACTTGTGATCGCGCTCAGTGTTGGCCAGTTTAAATTAGACGACACGCTAGCGGTACCCGTCGATTATGTCGCCGTGTTAACCGACGACTCTGGCCAAGCAATGTTAACCGCCATTACAGAAGGTGACAGCAAAAATATGTGGCTTCAATGGGATGAGATAGACTTAAAAAGTGACCAAGACCTACAAATTTGGGCGCTGTCCAAGTCGGATCATCAAATCCGTTCCATCGCTATTATCAACAATCAAAACACACAAACCTTACAGTTATCCGATGCGCATTGGCGTTTGATAACAGATGCTGAATCTTTAATCCTGAGTGTTGAAGAATCCGGCGGCTCGGCACTGGATGAGCCCTCTGACGTAATTCTCGCAAAGGGTGTGTGCGTCAGGCTTAATCGTCAGGAAAAGACAACGTGATTAAGCGCTTGTTACTTTGTTGTTATCTCTGTTTAGCCATACCCTGTATGGCTGAAAATACGGATGCTATTCATATCAACAATTTTAATTACATAAGTGATGACGATTTTAGAACTTGTCTCAATACATTAGCGATAGAGAACGCATGGACATCCGCAACTCAATTTACTTTTATCAAGTGTCATAACGGCAGCATTCAAAGCATTGCAGGCATCAAGAAATTTACTAATATCACTAAATTGTCACTTTATAAAAACAAGCTTACGTCAGCGGAGTTAGCCGGGTTGATCCAGTTACAACACCTTAACCTAGCGGGTAATAACTTGACCGAGTTACAACTTACTGATCTTCCTTCACTCGAAGAGTGTTATGTTTTCAAGAATCAATTAACACAATTGAGCATTGAAAACACACCGATGCTATCTAAGTTGAAAGCCAATAATAATAAGTTAAACACCCTAAGCTTTAGTAATTCGAAACAACTCAGCAAACTGTATATTTTTGACAATGATCTGAAAAAAGTCGAAATGAGCACCCTTCCCGTTTTAACGTATCTAGATGCACGCCATAACCCAATGCCCGATGAATTTTACGACTTTCTTGATTCCCTAGAATCACTCACTGCACTACATGACGGAAACGCAGAAGATTGGCAATAAGCACTTAAGTCTGCTCTAATCATCCCGGTATTATAGTCGTCACAAAATCTGCAGCGGGAGCAGCCTAAACTTTGAATTGTCAGAGCGGAATTTATAAAAAAGGGGTTCGACAACTAGTTAATCCACATAGAAAGCTTCGAGAAATAGCATTTGTGAGTCAATTATTATTTCTTTGTACACTATTACTATTTCCACAAAGCGTTTTCAGCGCAGCACCCGAACTCAGTTTTGGCTTGAGAACGAGATTAGAGACTGCCCAGGTTGCAGAACAACATGCACATGCCTTAACGATAAAAGCTCGTATTTCAGTCACACAAAACTTTTTAGAGCGCTTTAACACCTTTCTTCAACTCGACAATGTTGTCAGCCTAGATGACGACAAACATAGCAATGGTGTTAATCAATCAGCCTACCCAACGATTGCAGATCCAAAAGGCACTGAAATAAACCAAGCGACTATTCAAACTGATTGGCTTGATACGTCAATCACCTTGGGTCGCCAGCGAATTGTGTTTGGGGATCAACGCTTTATTGGTGACCTAGGTTTTAGACAAAATGATCAAACATACGATGCTCTCAGGCTGGATAAAAATCTATTATCAGGATCTAAACTCACACTCGCCTATCTACATAATGTAAATCGTATTTTTGGCGATCAAGCAAAAAGTGCCTTATCAAAAACGGATACCCGGTTTGCTTCATTGAAAGGCATCCGTCCCAAAGGGTTGCTTGGGAATCACCATATTGATGGCCTGCTGCTACGCTTCAATGTAAATGAGTGGGATCATTTCGACCTTGCTAGTTATGGCTATGCTGTACATAACTATCATGCCCCAACCTTCTCAAATCGAACGTTTGGAATCGAAGGTCAGTATCGTCAAAAGTTTGGACACTTTAAAACGAAAACAGCCCTAGACCTAGCCCTACAGAAACAACAAAGCATTCAGTCAGATTGGATTGCTTACCGTAAACTAAGCGCTAGTATTGGCTATAAAATGTTTCAATTAGGTTTACGGCACGAAGTGCTTTCTGAAAAAAATAATGCCGCCTTTATCACTCCGTTAGCGACGCTACATAAATTTCAAGGCTGGACAGATCAATTTATCAACACGCCCTCGCTTGGATTAATCGATAATTCCATTAGCGTGGTATTTAACGCGCGTCCATGGACCATTGATATCAGGCATCATCTTTTCACCACTGATAAGGGACATATCGATATCGGCAAAGAGGTAGATATTGACCTGATTTTCAAACCGGTTCGCCAACATGAAGTTAAATTACGTATCGCCAACTTTAATCCGGCTAGTGATCAAATCATCAAAACCAATGACGTTAGAAAGTTTTTCCTGATGTATTCCTACAATATCTAATCCGTAAACCAACCCAAACAAGCTCTCACCTTCTCTTTTTTATACCAAAAATTTTTATGAAATAGTCATACATTTTGAAATTCATCTATTTTTCTACTAAGATGATTGTTATTTGAACTAGAAATTCAATCTGTTTGGAGAACAAATAAAATGCCCATTCTTGATAAATGTTCTCATTTTTTTATGCTCATTTTTTGCCTGATTTCAACATTTGTTTATGCTCAAGAAGTAACACTAGCAACAGGCATAAATACAGACCCACCTTTCGTTTATGGTGATTTTGATATTTCTTCTGAGTACCCTGGTATTACGATTGAGATATTAAAACTGGTTGAGAAAAAGACAGGAATTAAATTTAACATTGATAAGCGCCCATGGGCTAGAGTCGTAAGAGATGTTAAATCTAACGAACTCGATGGCGGTTTTCATTTTAGCTTCAAGGAAGAAAGAAGATCTTTTGTGTCATACCCAATAGAAAAAGGAAAAGATTTACCTGATATAGATTATAGTATTTCAAATAGATCTTATGTTCTATATAAGTTAAAGGGTGACACTGTACGGTGGAATGGTGAAAGAATAGTGCATGACTTAAATAGTCCTGTTGCAATTACTGCAATTCGAGGTGGGTCGATTACAGGAGATCTTAAGAAGCAAGGGTATAATTTGCTAGAAGCAAATTCTGACAGACAGATGCTTAAATTATTACTTCTAAGTAGGGTTGATGCTATCGTTGGTCTAGAAAATATGATTGATGCAAAAATAGAGACACTAGAGCCTGACCAACAAAAGCTGATCGAAAAAACATATC
>ENA-OSET01002849-OSET01002849.1-sediment-metagenome-genome-assembly--contig:-NODE-2849-length-16353-cov-14.480523_pt1 | contig 16353 bp, 24 predicted proteins | sample MGYA00237882_ERZ534229 | MGnify/ENA primary metagenome ERZ534229 (study PRJEB26408, sample SAMN06266212) | sediment metagenome | isolation source: Hudson Canyon methane seep mesocosm | place... | reverse complement strand
CAGCATGATTGAATTTAATATACCCTTTAGATGTTTTTTCTATTTCTTGTGTTGTTTTTGAGTTATTCATTTTTCAAAACCTTCTGTAATTATTAATGGTTCAGCTTTTCTTAATTGTGCACTTTGGTTTGAGGCTATTTTAATTGATTCAGAAAGGCCACATAGAAGCCAGTTCACAGAATTTAATTCATCGACAACTTCATTTTCATCTACGAAGGTGCTCATTACAGTTATCGCACTTATGGCATCAGCAAGGCATTCAATATAGCTGTCTATTTTAAGCTGCAACCTTTCAATTCCTGCTTGATCTGTTGGGTACTGATAGACCACCTCACCATCTAGCACTCTTTCTTTTGCTGTAAGAGCCATAGCACCAATAAGAAATGAATTACTTAATGCGCTTTTTCCTACATTAGAGACTGTATGCTCATCTTGAGCATGAATAAATTTGATCGTTTTATTTGTCATTGAATAGCTCCCGTTGGAATTAATAATGCTTGAATTTGTTTCATTTCTCGCCCTTTATTTTGATAATGTCCTGACTTTTCAGGGCGTTGATTTGGTTTTTGTGTCTGGTTGCGCATTGCGATTTCTCCTTGGTAACTTTTTTAATAAAAGGTACTTCTGGCAACTTTCACCATTGCGGGTGATGAAAAGCGCGGAAAATTTGAGTTTTTTTTGGTCTATGAGTCTCAACTACAGGCTAAACTAAGAAGCCTACAGGGCATGCGTTACACCATGTATAGTGGTTTCAATAATTTCAGGCTTGAGAGTCACCTAATCTATTACAATTACCCCGTTCTGATTATTCATAAGCTCTGGGTTATTCGATTCAACATAAGTTGATGTGCCTTTGCCTGTAATCAAGGTTAAAAATTCATGATAAAACATCATTACATGATCTGAAGCTTTAGTAAGTGCCTTGTTATCATAGTCATAGCATGTTTTATACTCTTCCAAAGCAATTGGTAATGCCTTATCAAAAGCTTTGTTTAATCTGGTGCGTAATTCGTTATTAACCTTGCTTTCTATTTGGGTATATAGCTTTTGTTCTTTTTCTTCTTTATGACGTTCAACATGTCCAATATTGTCATTTTTGTAAAGTTCATACCTATAAGTGCAATAATCTCGATCAAGTAATTTATGCTCTGTATCTTGAATAGCAAAGATACCTTGTTTTAATAACTGACCGACTCTAGAGCGGGTTAAATCTAAATGCCTGGCTAATTCTGCTTGTGTTACAAGTTGCATGATATGGTTTCCTTTATTTTTGTTGATTTGTTGAGTAATATTTTAAAAGCACTAACTACAGTGTTATCGAGCCTTTCATTACCCGCTATACAAAGTTCTAGGGAGTACCTTTTTATTTTTCATTGTTATAGTTCTCTAATGACTAAACAGAACCCAACCACTGAGAATGCTGCTGCATATTCCAATTCATGGCTGATAGGTAATGTTTGATTTACTGTGTGCATGGGTATCATGACAACCCACTCTCTTTGATTGGCACGATAGGCAAGGGCAGGGGCTTTATTAATTTGCTGTGCTTGTTCCCTTGCTTGATGCCACCAACTTTTTATAAGTGCCGGTGTTGCCTGTGCGTATCGTTTTACTTCTAAGGCAAAGCGGTTCAAGCTATCAACAACAATTCCTTGTTCATCAGGATGGATAATAAGATCATGGCCACCGCTTCTGGTTTGTTCTAAGTTACGAACTAACTTAATACCAAGTTGATCATGAATAAGCCCTGCAAATTCTCTTTCACCTGCTGCGCCTTTTGTTCTGCTATTAATAGCCATATTTCATTTCCTCGTATCTTAGTTCGGCTTGGTAGGCTTCTTGTTCTTGCTGTTGTGTACTATCAACCTGAACACCGCGGCCATTACAGGCAGGGCAATTTGAACCATTATGCTGACCTTCACCTGATCCATTACAGACTGAGCAATAATCATTTTCTTCAGTCATGAATTTGCTCCTTTGGTTTGCATGTAAAGCCAATAGTCTGAGTGTTAAATAACCCCATTCTTTGATTTTTTGCCATTAAGCTACTTCCTTAAATGTAATTAGCTGAGCCTCACTCATAAGGTTTAGGTGGCACTCCATCTCGCTTATAACTAGCTCTGGTGTGGCTAACTCTCTAATTAAAATAGGAACTTCATCAAGGCTTGGTGCGTATTCAATAGCCAACATATACTTAATTAATTCTGACCGATCATTTCGCAATCCATACAGATGTATGAACTCATCAACAGAGGTTTTAAATATTTCTTCTGGGTCGTCGTACTGACTCACCATTTGAGTTAATTTTTCTCTTAGCTGTTGCACATTCATGCGGCCACCTTAAAACCTTGCAGGTCATATATATGCTTACGCTTTTTATAAGTGCTAATACCAAAACCGCAACGATCCACAATATCAATAACTATTGCATGCTCTTTGCCGGGATAAGGTCGTCTACATCGGCCAATGGATTGAATTAGTTTTGTTGCTGTTGGGTTTTCTTTATCAATTACTGCGCTCATTGGAGTGGCGAATATCAATACTTCTAGGTGGGGTAAGTCGATGCCTTCAGATAACAGTTGAGAAGTTCCAATAATCAGGTTTGATTCTGGAGCTCTTCGCATTCTTTCAGCCCTTACTTTTGAAGAGAGCTGTCCATGTATGAGTAACGGTTCTAAGCCTTCATAATCAGCTAATTCACTTAGTAATTCGCAATGGTTGACGGTTGAACATAGGATGATAGTAGGCTGTAAGTTGATACAACAATACATTTCTGCTTCATCAATAATTAATCGGTTTCTACTTTCATCATGAGAAATGACTTCAATATAGTTATTCCAACTATCAAATAGCATGGGTTCATAAAAATCATGCTCGATCACGTTCACTTCAACAGGTAACACTTTGCCTTGTAATTGATCTACTTTGATCTCTGAACAAATAGCACCTAAAGCCGAAAAAATCATAAACTCTAAATTGTCGCGTCTTTGTGGCGTTGCTGATAATCCAAATTTATAACGGGAATTCAAGCTGTTAATGACTTTATAAAACTGGCTTGCTGGTGCGTTATGACATTCATCTGCAATGACTAAACCATAATCCAATTGGGATAAATCTCTTTTGAATAAGGTTTGTGTCAATCCTATGGTGAATTGCTCGCCTTCAGTATTTTTACCACCTCCGATTAAACCAGACTCCAGACCGGTAAATTGTTTTATAGCTCCACGCCATTGTTCAGCCAAGTCTTTTGACTTAACCAAGATAAGAGTGCGTTGCTTTAACTTCGATGCAAGGGCAATACCTGAAACGGTTTTTCCTGCGCCTGTTGCTGCAACCATAACCCCAGATTCAATTTCTATAGCCTGATCAATGAATAATTGTTGATAGGGTCTTAATGTGCCAGTAAATGGAATGTGTGTTTTAACGGTTTGTCGTTGGTCGATGACTTCAGCATTAGGATATTGAATTAATAAATCTGCTAATAAGCCAATAGGAATATTCAGACCACTTTCTATTTGGTTGGATAGTTGAATATATCGGTCAATCTTTCTAACTGAATAACCCAGTCTTAATGCTTCATCATATTTTGGATTTTTATGTGTGCAGCTCTTTTGTATAACTTTAATAACTGAATCTTCAGCTTCAATTTCTATGTTTTCTTTTAATTTAATCTTCATTTCTTTAAATCCTTTCTTTTGCCTGCTCACCGTTACAACACGTTACCCCCTTATAGGGGGGTGTAACGGTATGTAACGCTAACGGTTGTAAGCAGGGCGTTACAAAAGTAACGATTAGTAACGGTTCGTAACGCTTAATAATTAGTCGCATATCACCCACCAAAAACCATTCATAGTTTGTATATGATTTTTTCTCAGTGAATCCTTGGCTCTGTTAAATGCAGCCCGTTTGTTATTCATTTCTCTTTCATCTGCTTCAACATCAATAACGGGATAAGCCTCTTTTCGCCAATGATCCACATGCACAACTTTTCGACCAGAACCAATACCTAAACCACCAAATCTATCCGTTATTTCTCTATCAGGTTTAATACCGTGTTGTTCAGTGGCGCGTTGTAAGGCTGCTAAAATTGCCTCATTGCGACCTGTTAAACGGGGTTTTGACTTATCATTGCTTGGTTTGTATTCACTTTCTGTCAGTACAATGGATTTAATGGGCTCTTCATCTTCGTCTTGCCAATCAAGTTCTTGGGGTGTCATTTCAAAGGATAAGCCTTTAGGTGGTTCAAATTCCTTGGCCTTGGTGTTGATCATGGTTAGCATGCTTTCGCTTTTACTAATGCAATATTCAACATCTACCGCACCATTCAGAACAGATGAACCTCTTGCACGACCTTTTTCAGCATGGCCGGAATGATGAACCAATACCACTGTTGCATCACCTTTAAGGTATAAATCCAAGTTACTGATAAAGGCGTTCATATCACGGGTGCTATTTTCATCACCTCCACCAAAATTACGGCTTAAAGTATCAATGACAATCATCACGGGGTCATATTGGTGAACTGCATCAGCTACCCATAAGGCGTTTTGTTCATCAGTCAGGCTGGCGGGTTGTTTGGACACAATCAGATTGTTCGCGGGTATGCCGTGTTTTATTTCTAATGCTCGAAGTCGTTGGCCTGTGCCAAAAAACCCCTCACCAAGAATACAAACAACTGTTCCTTGTCCGGTTCTTCGGTTATGCCAATCTATTCCATTGGCAATGCAAAAAGCCATATCTAATGCAACAAAGGACTTTCCGCTTCCAGGTGAACCAAATATTTCAACAATGGACTGTTCTGGAATGTAATCTTTAATTAAATATCGAATATGTGAAGGTTTAGCTGTGAGTTCCGTTGCAGGCACAAGCTGAAAAGGTTGCTGCTGTTCGTCGTGATTTTCCTCCTCTTTAACATCAATATGAATCAGACCAGGCTCAACCACTTCATAATCTTGTCCATTCATGCGGCTTTCTCCATGCTTGGGCGTTCAATCTTAGTTATTGGAGAGCCTTTTATTGTCCATAAAACCCAAATAGCACCGTGTTTTAACAAACATTTTGATAGTTCAATTAAACATTGATGGCTTTCTGGCTGGCCAAAACTACAAATCATGACGGTACGATTATGCACCGGCCATTTGTAACAACTAGGGCTTTCTGAAAAAGGCAGCACAACTTTTGGCATGTGAGCAATCCACGATTTACTCTTAGCATGATCCCAAGATTTTGAGCCAACACAAACAATCAACCCAGCTTCAGGTTTAAATTTATCGACCGATATACCATAGGGTGGTAAAGTTGCGTTGTTGTTTGCTTTTGTATGTTTTATCTGTGCCCGGTGTGCTGACTGGGCTCGGTTATTAACTATCGCTTGTTTCACCATTCCCCTCCATAAGTTCAAAATCTCCTTCTAATACCGCCTCAGCCATTGGTTTATTATCTTGTTTTGGGGATTCATCAAGGGCAATGGCTTGATTCATCTCTGTACTTGACGGTAAATATTTAAACAAGCGTCTAACGACGGTCTTTTTTGCCATTTCTGCATAATGCTTATTCCAGGGTGTTGAGTTTTTCGACTTGGCGTTGTTTCTGATTTCATCAACTTCAGTCTTTGCCATAACTTCAAAATGCACCGCTCCATCTTTTAATCTGGCTATGGCGTAAACATGGGTTAATTGACCTCGATTTTCTGTTGCTGGTGTATGCTCCAACACTTCATCAAGACCGAAGGAATAACGAAAATCATCATTTTCATAAACGGCTCTTGCAGTCACGCTTTTGACAAGTCCAGACCTATAAGAGAGTGTAAGTAAACCTTTATAACCAATAATGACTTGTAGGTTTTTTCCATAAGGTATTAAGTACGCTTCGCCTGTTTGGCCAATATCAAGCTTTAATTGAGCTGCCATTAACACCGCACCCAATACAGAAGATGGTTCACATTTCATAATGGCTGGATTACGCTTTATTTCAGTTAGTGCGGATGCCATAAAACGTGTTGCTTCGGTTTTATTGCCAATCAATGAAGTAATGCGTGTTTTTCCTGCTTCCAACATGGCCGGAATAGTTACGGGGCGTTGTTGAACTGTAGGTGTGTTTAATTTGTCGGTTAAGCTCATGCGGCTTGCTCCTTTTGTGAGTAATACCAAGGCGGTAAATCAATTTCTTGAACGGTTTCGGGGTAAGCTGGCCAAATTCCAGATGCTTTACATTGCTGGTAAATATCTAACGCCTTTTCAACCTCGTCTTTTGCCAATACGACGGCTTCAGGTTTAAGCCTGAAAGCTGCCACACCAAACGGGGCTGATTTTTCCACCATCACAAAAATAAAATCAGCGGGTTTAATGCCTGTGATATTGCGGTGTAATTCTGAATAAACATATTGCTGAATATGTAGGCCATATTTAACAATGTATTTTTTGACCGCTTCGGGGGATGCATCTAGGCAAGTTTTTAAATCAATAATGATTTGTTCTTCGGGGTGGTAATAATCAAAGCGGCCTTTAATATCTACGCCATTGATCTGACCAAAGGCTGATACTTCGGGCTGACCATCAATAAAAAGGTGTTTTGTCAGTCCGTTGGTTTTTAATACCAAGGCTAAGGCGGTGATTAATTCCAGCTCAATAACTGTCAGTGCTTCACGGTCGTTTAATGATGCTATAAACTCAGCATAAACAGCTTTACCTTCTTTGGTTCTTCGGTCACATTCTGGAGCAGCTGCATATTGATCATTAAAAACTTGCTCACCCTCTAGAACCAAGCAATGTGCAGCTCTACCAATTTTCATGGCTGCGCTATCAGTATGGTTTTGCATAGACTCCAATGCATGAGCAGGGGAGTGGTTAAGAATGTTTTTTAAGATGGTCTGAGATAGTTCCGGCTTTGCTTGTCGGTACTCTGTTTCAGGTTGGTTGAATTTGAATTGGGGTTTCATGCTGCAGCTCCAGCATGTTTGGTATGGCTTTCGATATATTTTCTTAGGTCTGCCGTTCTGTATTTAACACTCCTCCCAATTTTTACGAAAGGAATATTGTTTTCTCCTGTGCTTCTGTATTTCTGAAGTGTGGCTGGTGGAATATCTAGCAGTTTTCCTGCTGTGGTTTGGTCTACTAGAACATCATCTGATAGGGTTATTTGGTGTGCCATTGTATTCTCTAGATTGTTTTGGAAACGTGTTCCATCATAGAGAAAGGCGATATTGTTTTGTTCTTAGGCGAATTAGAAGGTTTACAAGAGTTAAAAGGTTTACATGTCTAGTAGGTTTTATTTAGCTTTATAATAAATTGGTCATTATATCGTTTTGTGAAATCTTGCTGGTCAACATGAAAATTACCTTTGAGGGTTAAGTTTTTTTTACTTTCATGAATTGAAGATATATATGCACCTGTATCTTTATATTCTTTATCTACAATTTCTCCCCATGCTAAATGTGACGTTTTAGGGGCTGAGTTACCAGGACTTGTATTATTATCACGAAGATATTGATAGATAAAATCAGTTAGTATGTCTTTGCTTCTTCCAAGCTCCTTAAGTATTTTACCCTCGAGGTTTCCTATTATTTTATTTTTGGGTACATCACATGAGTTTTCTTTTACATAAAAAATTGTTTTCTTGAGTCTGGTTATTTCTTCAAGTGAAATGCGAAGGTCATTTAATCCAATTAATGGGGGAGTATGCCGTTTGTCATTTTTATAAACCCAGAAAACACCAGTTTCAGTAAAATATTCTGGAGCATCTTTGGCTAATTGTTTAGGGTTAAAAGGTGTAAATAAAACCAAGTTGGTTGATTCTCTGTTGTGGTTTGTAAGAAGTTTATTTGTTTCATGGGGGTGTATGTACCAAAACATATTGATATGTGTTTCGGGCATTACATCATGCATAATTCCACCTGGGTGAGCATCAAAACTAGGGCACCAACTACCAAACCAACCTCTTGCTTCTACACCTAGTTTTAACTTAGCATTAGTTGCTAATTCATATAGATATTCGATATTTACTTTTAAAATATCAGCCGCTTGATTTACGGTGTATATACTTTGTTCCATAAAACACCCCTTAAAGTGCAATCCTTTGAATAAATATCCAAACCAGGCAGCCAAAGGAAACTGCTTTTCTCCCCGTCGGGATAGGTTTGGATAAACTGGTTATAAAAGCTCGATGCAATCCTTATCTTCTGTAACTAATACTTGATTAATCGCTTCAACATTATCTTGTAAAACTTTTATGGTTGATGCTTTGGATTGATTACCAATTTTTAACCAAATTATTTTAGGTGGTTGTCCATAGACCATATTCATTTCATAAAAATCAGCGTCTTTAGTGACGATAACAAAGTGGTTATCAATGGCATATTGACGAATGAATTTATCATCAGCTTGTTCTAGATCTAATAATGTTATTTGTGTCGATCCTGGATAGCTATCTTGAATAAATGGTACAACTCTACGAGATAGGTTTTCATCTAGGAGTAGTTTCATGAGGTCTTAAGGCTGGCTAGGTTATGCTCTCTATCAGCAGCAAAGCCAAGACAGGCACTAATATCAGTTTTATTAAGTTCTGGAAAATCTTCAATTATTTCTGCTTGGGTCATACCTTCAGCTAACCAAGACAAAATGTCATAGACGGTTATTCTTAGTCCTCTTATGCAGGGTTTACCACCTCTTTTGCCAGGTTCAATTGTGATTATGTCTTGATAATTAATATTCATTATTTGATCTCGTTTATTTATAAATGTCTTTTCTATGTCCTATTTTGATTACCTGAATAACCAACTTCTTTTAGGGCTGCTTCAAAAGGGATGGATACTTCGTCTTTACGTTCAGCAATGGTGGCTAAGTCTTCAAGGTCTTCCATTAATTCTTGATAATCTGCTAAGGGCAAAATAACAGATATTTTTTCACCTTCAGTATTAGTTATATATTGTGGTTGAGTCTTCATTGGGTAATCTCTGTTAATTGGTTGCTGTTTTCAATGAAATAATATTTTCTTCATCTGGCGCGGTGTGTTGCTGAATATAGTCGGCAATTTTAAAGGTCGCTTGTTTTAATGTTTTAGCTTCTGGGTTGATATAACCACCTGTTACATCATTATTTGTTTTATGGTTTGCCAACGCCTTAAGCAAAGAGAAGGGGAGCATTGCCGCCTCTCCAATGGTTAAAAATGTACGCTTTAAATCATGGCTACTAAATTCAATATCAGTCTGTTTACATACTTGAGTAATCGGCTTTCTTGGAATACCCATAACCCCGTCTTTGGTATCACCAGGGAAAACAAAAGAGTTGTTTCCTGTCATGGTTTTAAGGTTTCTTAAATAAGGTTTTATTTGTGGGGCAATATAGGCGGTAAAGTCACTATGGTTTTTTGTGTCCCTAGCAATAAATGAATCATTCTTGAAATTTATGTCTTTCCATTCCAAATATCTTACGTCCTGATCCCTTAAGCCTGTATGCAGTAGTAGCAGTAAATAAACTTTTGCCTTCTCATTGTCTAGTTTTAATACGGCTTGATACCAGTCCTTAAGATTGTCACTTGGGATCATGCGAGCTTTACGCGTTGGCTTAGCCCATAACTTACCTTCTGTAATAATATCAACGGGATTTTCATCAATCGATTTCAGGGTTTTATGTGCATAAGTCATTAATAGCCTAAGAACGCGCATTTTGTTATCTCTTCCCCCCGTAAAACTATTTCTTTTAGCTTTGACCATTTCACGGCTAATTTCATTTACTGGTTTATTTAGCCAATCAGAAAACCCCTGTTTAAGTTTTCGTGTGTAATCAAGTTTTGATGCATCCCGCAATTCAGCTTTATCTTCTAGGTAAATGTCAAAAAGTTGTTGAAGTGTAATTGCTCTGTAACGCTGTTTACGTTTTTCCTCGTTCAAATCTAAGCCATTTGCTATTTCGGTTAATGACTCTGTAGCTAACTTCCTTACTTGTGCCACTGAAATATCAGGCCACTTTCCCAGTGTGACACGTTGTAGTTTTCCACTTGCAAGGCGTTTAGTTATACAAAAAGATTTATTACCCGTAGAACTAACTCTACATATTAATTTGTTTATATCGGTATCGTAGTAGTCTTTTCGGCCTTTTTCTGGTGTTGGAAGTTTTTCTATTCGTTGTTGAGTAAAATTAAATTTATTGCTCATTTTTATACTCCTAAAACATCTGGGGTAACACTGGGGTAACAAATCATCTCTGTTTTAAGTATTTTAACGAATTCTCAAGAAATGTACAGTAATGTTGTTAGTTTATTTAAAACAATCACTTAAGGTGTTGTTGTTAGTGTTTTAGGGGTGTGCAAAAGGGTGGGGACGTGTAACTGTTAATCACTAGGTCGGCGGTTCGAGCCCGTCCGGGGGAGCCAAGTAAAATAAAGGTCTGTAGAGTTTTCTACAGACCTTTTTTTTTGCCTAAAATATTTCAGGTCAACCTCTGGTCAACTTTGAAATGCAATTTAGAGTATTGCTCAGAAAAGATATTGAAAAAATAACTTAAAAAGACGCTGTAAATAAATTTTAGAAAAAATTAAATCCCGAGCTATTGGATTATTTAATATGGAACAACAAAATATACCTACACTATTTAATGAAAGTTTTGAGCGTTGCTTGAATGATATTAATTTTTTAGATAAATTTTACGAGATATTCTTCTCAAGTTCTGAAGAAGTTTCTGAAATGTTTAAAGATACTGATATGGGCGTCCAAAAGGCTATGCTGATGACCTCTTTGGTGTATATGAGTCGTGCTCATAATGATGAGCCAAATTTGCTATTAGAGATTGCTGAAAAACATAATAAATATAATCTCAATATAAAACCTCACTTTTATTCATTATGGCTTGATAGTTTGATCGAAGCGGCATATACCATTGATCCACTTTTTGACGAAAAAACTGAAAAGTTATGGAAAGAAGTTTTACAGCCTGGTATTGATCTTATGATAAGTCATTATTGTCCAGACTTGAATGTAGATAGCTATCCCCCTTTATAAAATAAGCTATTTATCAATGTATAAATTATCTTTTTATGTTCCTGAAGCACAACTTGAAGAAGTAAAAAATGCCTTATTTGAAAAAAGTGCTGGAAGGGTGGGGCAGTATGACCACTGTTGTTGGCAAATTTTAGGCGAAGGACAATTTAAACCGTTGGAAGGAGCAACTCCTTTTGTCGGCTCGGTGGATAAAATTCACAAGTTACCAGAATATAAAGTTGAAATGGTTGTTGAGGATGAATTGATCACCCTTGTTATTAAAGAGCTTCTACGGGCTCATCCTTATGAAGAGCCCGCTTATGAAGTTTGTAAGCTTGTTTTATTCGATAATTTATAGGGTCAAAAAGTATGGGTTGTTTTTTATATTAGATCCTCTTACTTTTTCCAAAAAAGTTTTGTAGTTTTCTTGAATTTAGGTCTTAGGTAAAGCTTGTAATACCAATCTTAAAAAAACAACTCTAGCTTTGATCTTTTTCTTAAGCTGTACTCAGGTAGGAATAGGTTTAATTCACTTTTTAGTTGTTCAAATGTAACAACCATCTGACCGTCTGTTATTGGTAATCTTGTGTCCTGAAAAGTGTTGACACATCAAAGTTTAGTATTTACATTCTATTGACGAAGGTGAGGACATTTTGATTGCAATTAATATAGAAAAAATTAATAGTTCATTGTTTAACGTTGGCTAAGAACGCAGTGATTTAAATGTTTAATTATGAGGTGTTACTGAAGATAGATCAGGCTTTTCAGGAATGTGGATTATAAATCCACCCGCTTAAAGCGGGTGGGTATTTAGAGTGAAAATATGACTCTTAAATTGTTTTACGTCTTTTAATGCCTAACAACCCAAGTGCAGAGGCAAATAACCAGACAGCAGCGGGAACAGGAACAGCTGAAATATTATCTACAGCAAAACTTGCTGCGATGACGTCGCCTTTAAAATTAGCAGTTAAGCTATGAAGCAGCCTTACTTCTGTAACATTATTGATAACATCAACTAAATTTGCTGATCCGCTCACTTTTGTAAGATCAGAAAGTGAGAAAAACGCTTGTTCCCAATCGCCTCCAGAAAGCAAACTATGTGGAGTATTAGAGGCGTACCAAGTACCACCATCACCAATGGCAAAACGAATAAGTAAATCACTTCCAGAAGTATGTTTTAAATCCATAGTTACAGCCGTTACATCAGAACTAATCGCACCAGTCCACGGAGTCTGTCTATTTAATGTTACTAACTTACTGCCTGCGCCATTTAACCCAGAAGCTGATATTTCTATTGCATTACTACCTGCAGCAGAAGGGCCATTATCGGCAATAATAGAGGGTGTCACTGACAATCCAACCCCCCAGCCTTCAAGAGTGCCAGTTTCAAAGTCACTTCCTTGGCCGACAGATAGCGCTTGAGCTGAGCTTGATAATAACAAAACCGCATTGAATAAAAATATTTTGTAAAAAAGGGACATTGATAACTCCTGTAGTATTTGAAAGTAATTTAGGTTCTAGTCTAATGTTAACTATATCAGTAAGTAAAGTACTTATTATTTACAAAATGAGTCATTCACTAATTTTTAGGAGGTGATGAGCCTCTAAAAAAACATATTGTCATGTAAGAGCGTTCGCCCTTGGCGCGATTGCTTTTATAAAAAAAAGTGTTTTTATTCGCGCAGAGGGACGGACGCTCCTACGGGGATGGATTGGCATTGTTATTCCAAGGTTATTATAACATTTCCCTTTTTATGTCCTTTTTCAACATAACGATGAGCTTCAGCTATTTGTTCCAAAGGGTAGTCTCTATCAATGGTTGCTTTAAATTTGTCCCTTTCAATCAGTTTTTTAAGAAATATTAAATCTTCAGCTGTTTCGCTCATGACCCCAGAAACAACTTTTTTACGGCTGACTATAGAAAGCCACACCCCTTTAAACATACTCAGTATTCCTGCAGCAGCTAATAGCAAAGTCCCCGTTTGTGTTAAAGAGTTTTTACAGGCAGCAAATGAGCTTTTACCGACGGTGTCAAAAATGACATCATATTGCTCTCCGTTTTTGGAAAAATCTGTCTGAGTATAATCAATCAGCTTGTCTGCGCCTAATGACTTTACCCATTCTAAATTTGCGGTGCTACTTACTCCCGTCACATCGGCTCCAAAATACTTAGCAAGTTGAATAGCTGCCGATCCCACTGCGCCTGATGCACCGTAAATCAGAACTTTTTGACCTTGTTGAATATTTGCTTTTCTCAAAAAATACAAAGCAGTATTTCCACCAAAAGGGATGGCTGCGGCTTCTTCATAAGACATATTATTTGGTTTTATGGCAATGATGCCTTGTTCATCCAGGCAGGTATATTCTGCATAGGCACCAAGATCCATACCTGTGGTAGCAAATACTTTATCACCCACTTTAAATTGTGTGACTTGCTTACCTATTGCTTCAATTTCCCCCGCTAATACATAGCCAAATATTGACTTTTTGGGTTTAAAAAAACCAAAAAATAATCTGACAATAAAAGGATCTGCTTTACGCAGTTTCCAGTCACCAGATGAAACAGCGGTTGCATAATTTTTTATTAGAATTTCCGTTTTCTTTGGTACAGGTTTTTCTACTTCTTCAAGTTGAAGAACTTCGGGAGCTCCATATTTTTTACAGACTATTGCTTTCATGGGGGGTCTCATTTATTGATGCATTACCGAAAATCATACACCATGTCATGTGGAATGGTAATTCTCTAAAATTGTATTTAAGGTATGCATAATTGTAAGGATTGGCAATCAGTAAGATTTGATTGGAATTGTGCACGGGCTTTTTTAGTCACCGCTGAAGAAGGTTCATTATCTGCTGCACGAGCATTAGGCATGACTCAACCAAAGTTGGGTTGGCAATAGACTGCTCTGGAAAAAGAATTAGGCGTGATACTTTTTGAACGCGTATGAAAGGGACTTATTCCTACACCCAGTGGATTAGAACTGGGTAAATATGTCCGAGATATGGGCCATTCGGTAAGCCGATGATTTGATATATAAATAAGGGATAGCAACCAAATGAAAAATGACCAAAAACAATGGATAATAGCAATTAGGAAAGCTAGTGTTGGAGGAAGATTTATTGCCTTCTCGATAGCTAAAATCATACGATTGGGGGGTAGTTATTATAATAAACGCTTAAAGTTTAATTTTTAAGTGGGAAATATGATTGCCACCTTCTGCGGCTGGAACAGCACAGCACAATAAAATTTCATCGGGGTTTAATTCTAAATCTATAGCTCGTGGATAAGTGACTTGGCCTTTAAGCAATTTAACTTTACATGCTCCACATTGACCACTACGGCAGCCATATTCTGGGGTGAGCCCATGTACTTCAGCAAATTCTAATAGGGTACCATCTGTTCTAGACCAAGCCTGTTCCAGTTGTGAGTCGGTAAAAGTGACAATGGCCTGTTCTGCAATATCGGGTTTAGTTTGTTGATTATCACGTTTTAATGAAGCTGGGCCAAAGGCTTCGGCATAGATATGGTGGTCGCTTATATCCAACTCTCTTAAGCTGTTATATTGGCTTTGCATAAAACTATTGGGGCCACATAAATAGACATCGCAATTTACGCTGGGTAATAAGGTTTCTAACCATTGTTTAGTTATTCTACCTTTAAGTTGATAATCTATATCTTTGAGCAAGTGTGATTCTGGCTGACTTAATACCCAGAAGATTTGTATGTGTCCTGCTGAATTTTCAGCCAGCTGGTTTAATTCATCAAAAAATGCGCGCTGGGTCTGATTACGTGCTGAACATATTAATATCAAGGGTTGTATAGAACGTGTACGAACGGCTTCTTGTAAAACATGTCTAGCCATTGCAATCATAGGTGTAATGCCTATTCCTGCCGCTATCAATACTGATGGGCGGTTGTTGCTGTTATCAAAGAAGAATGCCCCCGTAGGTGCTTTAACTAATAGGCTATCGCCGACTTTAATATGTTGATGCATAAAGCTAGAGAAAATGCCGTCTTGGCCACCATTTTTGTCTTGCTCGTGCTTAATGCTAATCCTTAACTTTTCATCAGCTGGCGCACTGGAAACGGTATAGGTTCTAATCACTTCTTTATGATTAATCATTGCCTTTACGGTTAAAAACTGGCCTGCTTTAAACTGGGGTTTTTGATCACTGGGGGCTTGGAGATAAAAGGATTTAATAACACTGCTTTCATCAACTATTTGAGTAATTTGATAAGCTTGCCAGCTGTTTTTAAGTTGATCAGCCTTTTTGGCAGAATCTGCGTCTTTCCAGCTGCCCGTCAATTGGGTGTTGGGAGAGTAATCTTTTAGTTTCCAACGTAAGGGCAATACATTTTTAAGCCAGTGGCCATGATCAAGATGGAATTGCCATAATCTTTCTGCGCCTGTAAAAAATTCTGTATCAGGGGAGTCCCATAAAATTTCGACAGTGCCTGTTAAAGTTAATAAGTGTCCATGAGTAAAGTCGATAAACAATAAACCCGCTTTTGAATTTTCCTCAAAATTACCCAAGGTATTGAAATGATTGTTGCCTAGATAATCAGGAATGGTTAATGTTCTGTTGTTATCAACGCGGATAAAACCAGGTTTACCACCACGATGTGATACATCAGCCCCTTCACTGCTTAATTGACTGCCATTTGCGACATAACTGGCAACAAAGAAAGTATCACTATTACTAATTAAATCATTTGCTTGATGATTGAACTGCGTTATATCAATAATCTCTTCAGTTGCCATAGAAGCAGGATCGATAAACTGTAATTCCCTGTGTTGAATATACTGTGGGCAATTTCCAAAAGCCTGATCTACAGCTAATTCAATAGTATTTTTAGTCACCGAACTAATATGTGTTGAAAGTCGGTTTCTACGTCGAGATTCAAGTTCTATGCCTAGTAACCCTAATCGTTTACCTGTCTGTAAAGCGTCATTTAATGGATCGCCCGAGACGGGTTTAGTGTTAATCTGCAAATGCTGATTATCAACAGCACTCATAAAGCCTGGTTGACTAAATAATATTGAAGCCCAAGGCCAGCCCTTTGAGTCATGATGTCCTACAAACACAAAAGGTAATTGTGCATAAAATTCACGGTGTTGTTCTGGCATATGGTCACGAATAACACGCTGACCAAAGCGTTCCATTTGGTCGCGAACCCCCATGCGGGTTTGCACTTCCTGTTCTCCTCTGTGGAATGGGGAGGGGGTGGAGGTTGACGTAGTCATAAGCTTTTCCTCTCGATGATAGGTGAATGCCGTTATTTTATTAAACGATTAAATTTTAAGGTTGAAGACCGGCAAAGAGAGTAAAACAAACCTTGCCGGTATCATGCTAGCTCACTAAAGGCGATCCGACCATCA
>ENA-OSET01002848-OSET01002848.1-sediment-metagenome-genome-assembly--contig:-NODE-2848-length-16364-cov-61.330325_pt1 | contig 16364 bp, 9 predicted proteins | sample MGYA00237882_ERZ534229 | MGnify/ENA primary metagenome ERZ534229 (study PRJEB26408, sample SAMN06266212) | sediment metagenome | isolation source: Hudson Canyon methane seep mesocosm | place... | reverse complement strand
TTGTCATTAAAGCAAGTCACCGTTAGTTTTGGCGGACCCAACTTATTAAACAAAATCGACTTTCAACTCAATCGAGGCGAACGTGTATGTTTAGTAGGACGTAATGGGGCTGGTAAATCAACCCTAATGAAATTGATTGCCGGTGAAATCAAAGAAGACGGTGGTGAAGTAGCAAACCAAGGTTTAAAAATTGCCCGTCTAGAGCAAGAAGTACCAGCAGGTACGGAAGGTAGTGTTTTTGATGTTGTGGCACAAGGTTTGGGGGAAATAGCACCCATATTAAGTGCTTATCACGAAGTCATTCATCGCTTAGAAACAGATCATTCTGAAAAAGTATTAGCCGATCTTGAAAAAGCTCAACATAAACTAGAAGCAGTGGATGGTTGGTCTTTTGAGCAACGAGTTGAAACCACCTTGTCACGTTTAAGTTTAGATCCTGATATTGATTTTTCAGGTTTATCTGGCGGGATGAAACGACGTGTTTTATTAGCTCAAGCCTTAGTAAAAGACCCTGATATTTTATTGCTTGATGAGCCTACCAATCACCTAGATATTTCATCTATTACCTGGTTAGAAGAGTTTCTAAAAGGCTATGAAGGTACGGTATTGTTTATTACTCATGACCGTACCTTCCTGCAAGCTTTAGCAACACGAATTGTTCAGCTTGATCGTGGCCAATTAACCAGCTTCCCAGGTGATTATGCCAACTTCTTAGTTCGTCGTGAGGCGATGTTAGAAGAAGAAGCACAACAAAATGCCTTGTTTGATAAAAAACTAGCACAAGAAGAAGTATGGATCCGACAAGGTATTAAAGCCAGAAGAACACGTAATGAAGGACGAGTTCGTGCACTTGAACAATTACGCCGTGAGCGAGGTCAGCGTCAAGAAGTGCAAGGCAATGTCAAAATGAATCTGCAAGATGCAGGGCGAAGTGGCAAGCTAGTGGTTGAGGCTGAAGGTTTAGGTCAAAGTTATGATGGTCGAGTGTTATTTAAAGACTTTAGTACTGTTATTCAGCGTGGTGACAAAATTGGTGTTATTGGACCCAATGGTTGTGGTAAAAGTACTTTGCTGTCCTTTTTGTTGGGACGGAATAAACCGGAAACCGGCACAGTAAAACTAGGTACTAAAATCGAAGTCGCTTATTTTGATCAGCTTCGTAGTCAGTTAGATGAAGAAGTCAGTGTGGTCGATAATGTTGGCCAAGGTAAAGACTATGTCGAGGTAAATGGTGCGAGCAAACACGTTATGGGCTATCTACAAGATTTCTTGTTTACACCTGAACGTGCACGTACACCGATAAAATCATTGTCTGGTGGTGAGCGAAACCGCTTGTTATTAGCAAAACTATTTACTCAACCAGCTAATTTATTAGTGATGGATGAGCCGACGAATGATCTTGATGCTGAAACCTTAGATCTATTAGAAGATTTATTGATGAACTATCAAGGTACTTTATTGTTAGTGAGTCATGACCGTAGCTTCTTAAACAATGTGGCAATGAGTACGATTGTTTTCGATGATGATGGTGATGTACGTGAATATGTTGGTGGTTATGATGATTGGTTACAGCAACGGGCTCAAGATAAAAGAGCGAATACGGTAAGCAAGAAAAGCAGCAAGCCTAAAGCTACAGCCAAAAAGATCAATAAAAAGTCAGCGCTGACTTATCAGGAACAACTTGATTTAGAAACACTGCCAAAAGAAATTGAGAAGTTGGAACTCAAACAATCTGAATTGCACAAAAAAATAAGTGAACCTGAGTTTTATAATCAAGCTGTTGATAAACAAACTAAAATTCAAGATGAGCTGGCCAACTTAACAACAGAGTTAGAAGGCATGTATGAACGTTGGGATGCACTTGAGGCTAAAAAAGAAGGCTAATGAGTCCTTTTATCCCCTTCCTTGTTTTTAATCAGAAAAATGATGAAGGGGAAATTCGTGTCTGGCAACAATATGACCGACGCTGGTTAGATTTCAATGATGGCTTAGTTCAGTCTGAGATTATATTAAATACTCCTGAACTCTTACCTCTTCCACTTAACCGAGCAATGTTGGCTGGAATGATGTTTGTCGACACACCACAACGTGTTCTATTGGCAGGCATGGGAGGCGGCACAACAGCTCGTTATTTCTCGGCCTGTTTTCCAGATGTTAAAGGTGAAGCTGTAGAAAAATCGGAAGTTGTTGCCAAGCTTGCTCAAGAATATTTTGATTTTCCCAGCAATAAAAATTGGCAGATAGTTAAACAAGATATTCTCGACTATGTGCAAAATTGTTCTGAGAAATATGACCTCATTGTCATTGATATTGCTATGGAACAAAAAACACCTGAGTGGCTGCTTGACCGTACATTTTTGCAACAATGTCGTTCACTACTCACCGATAATGGTCACATTTCTTTCAATTTGCTGGTGGATGATGCGAATGGCTTTATGCACAGTGTTTCAGCACTTCGAGCGGTGTTTGATCGTAGGGTAGTTTGTTTATCACTGCCAACTTATCGCAATATCATCGTGTTGGGTTTCAATAATGTGCCGACCTATCTTCCTCAAGATGCTCAAACTCGATTGGCTGATCTTGAATCATCATGGGGGCTAGAGTTTGACGAATTCTATCAGCAGATGCAAAAAGATAATCCCCTTGGTAGTGGTATTTTTTAACTTGTACGTCATCCTCGCGAATGCGGGGATCCAACGATAGTAGCTAGAACCACTATCCATAGATTCCCATTTTCATGGGAATGACGAAGCGGTAAAAACTATAAATTGAATAATTACGGGTATCGTTAAGTCGATGTTAGAATATTTAAATACCACTATTAGGATAGCGAAATGGAATTGATCACCAATTTAATTAAACAACTAAACGGCATTGTTTGGGGACCTTTGATGTTAGTGCTAATTCTAGGTACTGGTTTGGTTTTAATGATTGGCCTGAGAGGAATGCCACTTATCAAGTTGGTTTATGGCTTGAAGATGTTATGGCGTGGTCGTGATTCTAAATCAAAGGCAGAAGGGGATATTTCACCTTTTAATGCCTTAATGACCTCATTAGCAGCGACTATTGGAACAGGAAATATTGCGGGTGTAGCAACAGCAATATTCCTAGGTGGACCCGGTGCATTATTTTGGATGTGGATGACGGCCTTAGTGGGTATGGCAACAAAATATTCAGAAGCCGTGTTAGCTGTTCATTTTCGTGAAACAGATGAAAATGGCAATAAAGTCGGTGGACCAATGTATTACATTAAAAATGGCTTAAGCAGTCGTTTTGCATGGCTAGGAACAGCCTTTGCAATATTCGGTGCCTTGGCTGGATTTGGTATCGGTAACACTATTCAGGCTAATTCAGTGGCAGATGTTTTATCTTCTAATCTAGGTATATCACCCTTAGTGACAGGCTTGGTAATGGCTGTTTTAGTAGCCATGGTGTTATTGGGTGGTATTAAACGTATTGCCACTGTTGCAGGTAAATTAGTCCCATTTATGGCAATAGCCTATGTATTAGCTGGAATTGTCATCCTTGCAATGCACGCTTCAGCTCTACCTGATGCTTTTAATCTTATTTTTACACATGCTTTTACGCCTATTGCGGCTACAGGTGGTTTTGCTGGTGCTGCTGTTTGGGCCGCTATTCGTTTTGGTGTGGCTCGCGGTGTATTTTCAAATGAAGCAGGCTTAGGTAGTGCACCAATTGCTCATGCAGCAGCGAAAACGAATAGTCCTGTTCAACAAGGGTCGATTGCGATGATGGGCACATTTATTGATACCATTATTGTGTGTTCGATTACAGGATTAGTGATTATTGTTTCAGGTGCTTGGACAAGTGGTGAGACAGGGGCAACACTATCTTCTCTTGCTTTTGAATCGATCTTACCTGGATTTGGTGGATTTATTGTTTCATTTGGACTTTGTATCTTTGCTTTCACCACTATTCTTGGTTGGAGTATTTATGGTGAGAAATGTGTGGAATTCTTGTTTGGTATTCGAGCTATCACTCCATTTCGTGTTCTCTGGATTGTAGCTGTACCGATTGGAGCAACTGCGAATTTATCGTTTATTTGGCTGGTAGCAGATACTCTGAATGCCTTAATGGCATTACCTAATCTGATTGCTTTATTATTACTTAGTCCTGTTGTATTTAAGCTTACTAAAGAATATTTTGCTAAGAATTAAATTGGCTGTTCTTTTGATACAGACCAGCGGCAAGAAATGTGATTTAATAGACTACAGAAATGGTTAAAGTAAGAATGCTTTGAGTGTTGCAAGGATATTGTAATGAACAATGATGACAAATTGATTGTGATGCCAATGAGACAGATAAAGTGGACGTCATTTGCTAGCTTTCAGATTGTGTAATCTATGAATTCTCATCTCCTTCGTTTACGTCTTTATCTGGTGCTGGGGCTAATGGCTTGGACCATAATGCTGGTGGGATTGCTCTGGTGGCAGGGAAAACAATTGCACGATTCTTCTATAGATCTTGCATATAAAGAGGCTGTTGCCAACTTCAATAAAGATCAGGCCTTTCGATACTGGGCCTCCATGCATGGCGGAGTTTATGTCCCGGTCAGTGATATAACACCGCGTAATGAGCATTTATCCCATATTGCCGAGCGTGATATCGTCACTCCTAATGGTAAACAACTTACCTTGATGAATCCGGCATATATGCTGCGTCAGCTTAATGAGCACTTTGGAGTGATGGTTGGGGTTCGTGGCCACATTACCAGCAGATTGCCCCTGCGGCCTGAAAATTCCCCTGACGCATGGGAGGAAAAGGCCCTCATTGCTTTTGAAGGTGGTACCAAGGAGGTGGTGGAACAGACGACACTGGATGATGAACCTTATCTTCGTTTCATGCGACCAATGATGGTGACGAAGGCATGCCTTAAGTGTCATCAGCATCAAGGCTACAAGGTGGGGGATGTCAGGGGTGGGGTATCCGTTTCAGTACCTCTGTTTGATTATCAGCAGAATGAATCAGCCAATTACCTGACCGTGGCAATATCTCTGATCACTCTGTGGTTACTGGGGATTGCGACTCTGATTTTAGCCTATGTACGTCTTGCATCGGGAGCACAAAGCCAACATAAGGCGACTGAAGAGATTAAACACCTCAATGAGGGGCTTGAGGCACGTGTGCGTAAGCGTACAGAAGAGCTCGCTGAAGCAAAGGATGAGGCTGAGACAGCCAATTATGCCAAGAGTGTATTTCTGGCTAATATGAGTCATGAATTACGCACCCCACTCAATGCTGTTCTTGGGTTTTCGAAATTGATGCAGGACGATCCGCTTGCAACGGCATCGCAGTACCAGAAGCTGAACATTATCAACCAAAGTGGAGAGCATTTACTGACTTTGATTAACGATATACTGGAAATGTCGAAGATAGAAGCTGGGCGGGTTGAAGTGGAAGCAAAACACGTAGATCTCGATGAGTTGGTGAAGGAAATCATCGATATGATGAAAAATCGGGCCGAGGCGAAGAACCTGCAACTGTTGTTTGAAACATCTTCCAGTGTTCCCCACTATATCTTGGCTGATGCGCCTAAGTTACGCCAGATATTGATTAATTTATTGAGTAATGCGATAAAATTTACCGAAGAAGGTGGGGTTAGTCTGCGCCTGACGGCGGAGCCACTGCAGGATGAGCATCAGATCAAACTGTTCTGTGAAGTCGAGGATAGTGGTATTGGCCTGTCTGTAGAACAACAACAGCATATTTTCAAACCGTTTGTACAGGTTGGGCAGCCTGATATGCGTACCGGAACTGGCTTGGGACTGTCGATCACTCAGCAGTATATCGGGTTGATGGGCGGTGAGTTGCAGGTGGTCAGCGAACAGGGGAAAGGCTCTATTTTTACAGCCTCTATTATTGTCGGTAGTGCTGAAGAGAGTGATATAGAAAAAGTTAAAGCCTTCAGAGGAAAAGTGATTAGCCTGCAGCCAGATCAGCCAGAATTTAGAATCCTGAGTGTAGAGGATAATTGGGATAATCAACTTTTATTACAAAACATACTACAGCCACTGGGATTCAAGCTTAAACTTGTACAAAACGGCGAAGAGGCGGTCACGGCATTTAAGGAATGGAGGCCGCACCTAATCTGGATGGATCGACGCATGCCCATTATGGATGGTTTGGAGGCAACGCGACGTATCAGAGCATTGCAAGGCGGGGATGATGTCATTATTATCGCACTGACAGCGAGTGTTTTTTCCGATCAGGTTAATGAGGTTCTGCAGGCTGGCTCTGATGACTTCATTCGTAAACCATATAAACCTGAGGAAATCTATGATGCTATGGCCAAACACTTGGGCGTGCGCTATCTCTATGCAAAGAATTTAGAGATAGAGAAAATTGCTGAGTATGATCTGGAAGAGCTGAAACAGACACTTGAAGAATTTCCTGATGAATTGATAGAGAAACTGCGTATCGCTGTGCTTGCACTGGATATGGAACAGACCCTAGCCATTATTGAGCAGATCCATGATAGCAGTCCAAAAACTGCTAGCGTGCTTCGGCAGCTATTAGATGCATTAGATTTCATGACATTACAACGAATTTTGGGCGGTAAGGCTGGAACTAATTAGAAGCCAATTATGGGAAGAACAATATTGACTAGTAGTGCATTCATCTTCATAGCCTACGAAAAGGGCTTCTATACAAATGGGCGGGGTTAGGCGGCAGTTTGAAAATACAATATAAAGCTTCAGCTATCATGACGGCCTTTGGGCTTGTCGCTATTCTCCTGCTTTCATGGGCTTATGACCAGCTGAGCCACAAAACAATCATCGATAGTGAATTAAAAAATATACAAAATATTTCCGAGGAGCTATCTTCGCATCTGAACTCCCATCTTAAAGAACATGCATCAAACGGTCTCATGCTTTCGTCTGTACCGCTTATCCATGATGCACTAGTAAAAAGCAATTCAGAATTTGTCGTATTAACCGATGAAGAACGAGCGCAGGAGGTTATTAACCTTAATCAGCAATGGAGGGAAGCCACTGATATCAATGACCCTTTCATCCAATCGCATCTCACTAATCACGTTGCAACGTTTTTGAAAAGCCAGCAAACCCTCATGCCAGGACGATATGGTGAAATTTTTCTCACCAATCGTTATGGGGTCATGATTGCCACTACCGGCAAGTTAACCACGCTTGCTCATGGCCATAAATATTGGTGGCAGGCAGCTTATGATGATGAGCGGGGCAGAACCTTTCTTGATGACCGTGGTTTTGATGCCAGCGTAGAGGGGTATGTGCTTGGTGTCGTGGTCCCAGTCAAGCATAATAATGAAATAATCGGTATGCTGAAATCCAACGTAAATATTATCGGGCCGTTGACGGATATCATTGAGGACTTCAATCTACGCCACCCCGGTAAGTTGCAAATTGTACGTACAGGTGGACTAATTGTCGCTGAATACGGCGTTACTCCACTTTCAACGCAGATAAATGATTCTCTCGTTGAATTATTACAAAAAAAACAGGGTGGTACTACAATCGTTGCTGAAGATGACGTAAAACAGCTTACGGCTTTTTCTTCGATAAAAATAACGCTAGGTTCAGACAAAATTGGTTTTGGAGGGAAAAAAGAATCGATTGATCACCTCAAGGGCAACAAAGGTGAGGCATGGAATATTGTCGTTTCCCTTGCTGAAGAAAAAGCTATCGATGCCTCCCATAATATTACTTTAATAGTAATTGGTGTCGGAATTATCTTTACCCTATTAACCGCTATTGTCGCCCTACTATTGGGCAGACTGGTAGCTAGGCCAATAGTTAAACTTGCCGCGACGGCTCAGGTACTTGGCGATGGATATCTTGATGTAAGGGCTGGTGCGCACTCAAATGACGAGATTGGCTCTTTAGCAAACTCGTTGAATATCATGGCAGAAAATTTCCAGCGCACCGTGATATCCAGAGATGAATTAATTGATAACTTAGGAAAGGCTAAAGAGGCCGCAGAAATAGCCAACAAAGCTAAGGGACTATTTATTGCCAATATGAGTCACCAGTTTCGTACCCCACTTAATGCTGTACTCGGTTTTTCACAGTTACTTCTCAACGATAAAACGGTAGCCGACAAACAACGAGAATATCTCAAGAACATCTATAATAGTGGACAGCTTCAGCTTTCCTTAGTGAATGACGTATTGGCTATGTCGAGACTTGAAGATGGGCAAACGAGTCTCCAATTACAGGTGATTGATATCTCCAAGCTGCTTGAGGATCTTATTGATAATTCAAAAGCGGCGGCTAAAGAAAAAAAGATTAACTTTAATGTCGAATATCGTTCGAGTATTCCTCAATACATCTCCTGTGATCCTCAGAAACTACAGCTTCTGCTCGGTAATGTTATTGATAACGCGATCAAATATACCGAATCTGGGGGCGTTGTTCTTCATATAGAAAGTGTACAAACAGAGAGTGATAACACCGTGCAATTGATCTTTGACATAGAAGACAGCGGTATAGGAATTGTGGATAAATACCAAAAACATATCTTTATGCCATTTTTTAAGATCGGGGATCAGAGTGATAAAACGGGAACGGGTATGGGACTCACTCTAGCTCAGCGCTTTCTTGCTCTAATGGGCGGGGAGATTAGCGTTGAGAGTGAAGTGAAAAAGGGAACCATATTTCACATTACACTGCCAGTTGAGCAGGTAACAGAAGCACTCTTTGATTCAAATAGGAAAAAGAAACTGGCAAGCTTAGGTCAAAGTGACCAAGATGAAGATGAGGACATAACGGCAGATGATTTGGCGGTCATTTCAGATGTGTTATTAGCCCAATTACTTGATGCCGTTGATGCCTTAGATACTGAAAATTCAGTAGCGTTGGCAGAACTTATTGGAAAGAAAAACCCTATCATTGGAAAAGGGTTGTTAACGATGATTAATAACTTTGACTTTGAAAAACTGCAAAGATTGTTAAGTAGTTATCAGGCGAAGTAATTTTTAGAGGCGGTGTAAAGTCTTTTGATTAAATGAATTCAGGGAGTAGCTTAGTGGAAGAATATAGGGGCTCCCCCATTTAGGAATATGAAAATTTACATGAATACAAAAAAATACATTCAGCTTTCATTATTCACCTTTATTGCGCTAATAATATTGTTTTGTGCATATATTTATGTTGATAAGCAGGTACTTATTTCTGAAAGTAAATATCGAAATTCATTACTTATTTCTGAGGAACTTCGTCAAACATCTGATGATTTGACCCGCATGGTGCGAAGCTACATTACGACAGGAAATGTTATTTACAAACAATATTTTCAGGAGATCCTAGATATTCGTGATGGGAGAAGCCCAAGACCAATTAGGATAAATAGTATTTATTGGGATTTGGTGATAGAAAATGATCTACGTCCAATCGCTTTTGGGAAAAAAATATCATTATTAGACCTCATGCATCAGGAGGGATTTTCTAAAGAAGAATTTGCGAAATTAGAAGAAGCCAAAATTGCATCTGATAATTTAACTAAAACTGAGTTTTCTGCAATGAAGATAATTGAAAACTCATCTACCGACGAAGATTGGCACAAGGCAACAGATATGCTGTTTGATGCTAGATACCATGAGTCTAAAGCAAAGATTATGGAAGCAATTAACCAGTTTCAAATTATGGTTGAGGAACGGACACTCATGGAGGTACAGGAAGGAAAAAGAGCTGCTAACATTTTGCTGTATATATCGATAACTCTAGTCTTAGCTATTATTAGCATATTTTTGAAGTTATTCTCACTACAGGAAAAGGTTGCTAAACAAATTTCTCAAAACCTTGAACAGCGAACAGAAGAGCTTGGGCATTCTAAGAAACTTGCTATAGATTTAAGGTTAATGAAGGAGAAGGCTGAAGACGCTAACAAAGCCAAAGGATTGTTTATTGCCAATATGAGTCACCAGTTCCGTACCCCACTTAATGCTGTACTCGGTTTTTCACAGTTAATGCTCAACGATAAAATGGTAGCCGACAAACAACGAGAATATCTCAAGAACATCTATAATAGTGGACAGCTTCAGCTTTCCTTAGTGAATGACGTATTGGCTATGTCGAGACTTGAAGATGGGCAAACGAGTCTCCAATTACAGGTGATTGATATCTCCAAGCTGCTTGAGGATCTTATTGATAATTCAAAAGCGGCGGCTAAAGAAAAAAAGATTAACTTTAATGTCGAATATCGTTCGAGTATTCCTCAATACATCTCCTGTGATCCTCAGAAACTACAGCTTCTGCTCGGTAATGTTATTGATAACGCGATCAAATATACCGAATCTGGGGGCGTTGTTCTTCATATAGAAAGTGTACAAACAGAGAGTGATAACACCGTGCAATTGATCTTTGACATAGAAGACAGCGGTATAGGAATTGTGGATAAATACCAAAAACATATCTTTATGCCATTTTTTAAGATCGGGGATCAGAGTGATAAAACGGGAACGGGTATGGGACTCACTCTAGCTCAGCGCTTTCTTGCTCTAATGGGCGGGGAGATTAGCGTTGAGAGTGAAGTGAAAAAGGGAACCATATTTCACATTACACTGCCAGTTGAGCAGGTAACAGAAGCACTCTTTGATTCAAATAGGAAAAAGAAACTGGCAAGCTTAGGTCAAAGTGACCAAGATGAAGATGAGGACATAACGGCAGATGATTTGGCGGTCATTTCAGATGTGTTATTAGCCCAATTACTTGATGCCGTTGATGCCTTAGATACTGAAAATTCAGTAGCGTTGGCAGAACTTATTGAAAAGAAAACCCCTATTATTGGAAAAAGGTTGTTAACGATGATTAATAACTTTGACTTTGAAAAACTGCAAAGCTTGTTAAATGCTAATCAGGCTAAGTAATTTTTAGAGGCTGTGTAAAGTCTTTTGATTAAATGAATCTTGTCATACTAATTGTTAGCGAGTTTCCCATCAAATTAACATGATGGATAACTCGCTAACGAAGTAGAATTTATTGGCTACTTTATATCTTAGACGGAAAGTAGTTTACTCATCTAATAATGCATCACGATCATCACTATGTAGGCGAGGCATGATCCACATTTCATACATTGCAACGACCCACATAAATGCAAATGATAATCCCATTGCACCACCACCGATGATAACGAGCCATGCAAAATTAGGGTTTAATTTAGTCAACCACCATGATGAAATATCAAGTAGTAAGAAGACATAGGGCATAACGATAACGCCGGCTTTAAGATATCTTGGTACACCTGCGGCTAGGCTGAATATCAATCCCACAAACATAAATATAAATGAGATACCGAATAGGTGAATATGAGAAACACGAGCTAAAGATGAGAAGCTTGCGCCGGTGTCTGTTTTTGCACGTTCAACAACATTTTCAAATTTTGTGAAATCAGGAATAGGCAGTCCTGATGATGCGTTGTGACACATAATACAGTTAGTATCCATTATTTTACGAATACCGGTATCGTAGAATGCTTTTTCATCAGCGCCTTTGTGAACCCAGTTGATGATTTTTAAACGATCTTCATCTGGTGCCATTAACTGCATTGAACCATTAAGTTTTGCTTCAATCACTGAACCTGAGCGTTTTCCATAATAACTGTAAACAATATCATCTACAGATAAGCCCATTTCACCATCAGCAAGACCATGGGTGAATTGAATTTGCACGATAGCCATCATGTAGCCTACTGCAACGACAACTAAGTAGCCGGTAAATAGAGCTTTAAGTGCGATGCCTTGACTACAAAGGTTAATTTTATGTGCGACTACTTCAGCCATAATTATATTCTCGTTGTTTGAATTGATTGTGCTAATACTATTACAGATTGATAGTCGGTAGTAGTCTTTTACACTGTTATTTCGTAAAAACTTGTTTTAATAATTCAGTTGTTCGTGCTGCAGGATTATCTCGGATTTTCTTTTCTTCTTGTGCGATGACGGTGAACAGACCATTTAATGCTTGTTCAGTCACATAGTCTGGCAGATCAAGGTTAATCGTTTCACCAACAAGTGGTATGGCTGCGACTTGTCCTGTTAAATCGTTATAGTACTTAGTAGTACCAACCTGATTCAATGAGCTCTGGATGCTTGGGCGAAATAATTCTGTAAGCTGAACACTTGTTTTATCACGGAAATATTGTGTGGCTGCATCATCAGGACCATTTAAAATTGTATTTGCATCTTCAATGCTCATATCTTTAATAGCATTGACGATTAAGCTTGTTGCTTGGGGGGCTGCAGCCTCCGCGGCATGATTGACACTTTGTTCAAATTCATCAGCCATTGCACCAAGACCAAATTTTCTCATTAAACCACTTGCTTGTTGTAACTCGGGGGGCATTGCTATTCGGATTAACTCATTGGCTAAATATCCATCTTTTTGGCTGACATTTTCAATGGCTTGACGAGTTCCTACATCTAAGGCTTCTTTTAAGCCGGATACAATGGTGTTGTAGTCTAGCGCTGTTGATGCGGAAGTCGGTGAAGTGTCACTTGATAATAGTTCAGCACCAGCATTTGTTAAATCTGCAAAAAAAGAACCCCAATCAGCATAAGTTGATGTGCTGTAAATTGCAGATATTAATAGTACTGAACTGGTGATCTTTCTTTGCATATTCATTTTGTATTCCTTAATTTTTATTGTCCTGATAAAACCATGATAGCAAGAGGCTAATGTTAGCCATAGTTTTTATTTTGTAATTTTATGGTGATTAGTTCGTCAGTTAGTTAAGGCGACAAAATAGAGCCTTTTTAAGTCAAACTATGGAGTAGGACTATGAATACTAAAAGAAAAATATTACCCGTGTTACTGACGGCTGGTGTGGCATTAACTGCCTCATCAGCAATGGTAAGTGCAGACGTTAACCCTTTTGTATCTCAGGAGATGATTTCTGCTTACCAAGTCGCGGAGTCAAATTCAGGCCTCAATGCTGAAGGCCGCTGCGGTGAAGCAAAATGTGGGGCTAATGCTTCTGATAAATTAGAAGTTGGCGATAAAGTGACGAGTAACCCTGATAAAACATTTAAAGCTGAAGGTCGTTGTGGTGAAGGTAAATGTGGTGCAAATGCAGCAGATAAAGCCGACATAGCTGATGGCCCAGGAGATACTGATAAAGGTGCTTCTATGGGTGATGCGAGATGATAAAGATTATCAGTAAATCATCATTATTAGGATAAAAAGGGAAGTATCTACTTCCCTTTTTTTATTTAGTTAGGCTGGCGAACAAAGCCGGCAATTTTTCAGGTAATTTATTCACATCATCAATCACCATATGTTGATTGCCGAAAATATCATTTACGTAGTCATCAGCATGAGGATCAAGGGTAATACAGTAGCTATAAATACCTTGTTGATCGAGCTCTTGCACCGCTTTATGAGTATCTTGAATGAGTAGTTGCTCATCATCCACATCAATATCAGCAGGTTCACCGTCGGTCAGAACTAGCAATAACTTTTTATCCGCTTTTTGAGCTTCAAGATAATGCGCTGCATGGCGCATTGCTGCACCCATACGTGTTGAATAGCCTGCCTGCATGCCTGCAATACGTCCTTTTACGTCATCATCCCAATGTTCACTAAAGCCTTTAATATGGTGATAACGTACGTCATGGCGCGTGTTTGAATGGAAACCAGCAATGGCAAATTTATCGCCTAATTGCTCAATTGACCATGATAAAAGTGATACTGATTCTTGGCATAGCTCTAAAATTGTTTGTGTAGCACCCTGAGGAATATCATTAGTTGATTCTGATAAATCGAGTAGTAACATCACGGCAATATCACGACCATCATGTTTGTGGCTCATATTGATGCGTGGATCAGGTTGGCTTCCACTTTTTAAATCAATTAAAGACCGAATGGCAATATCTAAATCTAGCTCCGAACCTTCTTCTTGATAACGAACACGCACATAGTTTTGTGGTTTCAATAACTCTAATATTTGTTTCATGCGTTTCAGCACGGCACTGTGTTTTTCTAATAACTTATCAATATCACTTGCATTGCCACCAGGATGTAAGGCTTCATATACACTCACCCAATCAGGGCGGTAACTTTGTGAGTGATAATCCCATTCTGGATAATGCCTTGGAGGTAAACCTTGAGGTTCCTCTTCTTCAGCTTGAGTTTGGCGATTATCATCAAATGATTCCTCTTCATCACCTTCTTCAATATAAGTCCACATATGACGATTATCATCACGGTAATCAATTTCAGTATTATCAAAAAAGACATTAGCTAATTGATCGCTTTGAATGCGGGTGCGTGCAACATAGGATAAGCCTATGCTGGCAATCTCTTTAGTGCTAGATTCGCCAGAAGCCATGACGGAATGAAAACGATCAACAAATTCAAGTAGATCGGGGTCGTTATAACCGTGCTCAGGATCAAGTAGGGCTAGGGATAACATTGCCATACGATGGCGAAGACAAGAATGAATTTCGGGATCACATGCACCTTCAATCGGACGAGGGTGGAGTTTGATGAAAAGTTGGCGTAAACCGGGGTATTGTTGAATGGCTAAATACTCTACTCGAGCATCTTCAATAAACTCTACAGCCATACGTTGGAATGGACTGTAGTTGTCGGCAATAATTGGACGAGTCCAGCGTTGGTGTGCCGCCATATGGGCTAATGTGGCACGATAGCGATCAATTCCTTTAACCGAGTCAGTATCATCATAGACATCTGGAATTCTGAGACCTAAATCATCAAAATACGGTTGAGGTTTACGTAATTCGTCAAAGCCTAGAGAGTAAGGAACAAGTTGTGGATCATCGTTCCATAAACCTTGCATATAAAGGTTGAGTTGTCGTTCATGATCGTAGAACAAGGTGCCTTGTCGCTCACGTTGTAGAATGGCTAGGCTATCGGCAGATTGTAAGCTGAAATAGTCTTTCTGTCTTTCAGGATGTGTATTGTAAAAACGAATGCCGTAATCAATCCAATTCTTCAGGTTTACTAATGATAGCTGACTAATTAGATAAGGCATTTTTTCTAATAAGTCTGGCAGGCTAGGACTAGGGATTGTGGCATGATGACCGTGAATTGATACTGATGTTTTATCCATCATCTCAAATATAAGGTCAAAGTACTGTTGTAATGATTCAATATCACCCAAGCGACGAGAAACTGTGGCAAGTGTTTGTAGAAATACTGGTATAGCTTTACCGTTAATGGTGCGGGAAAATTTCCAAACAGTTTGGGATACTAAGTCTAGTGCTTCTTCGCCAAGGTGATCCGCCATAGCTGGCATATCTTCCAAGTAGCTGAGCACGGGTTCAACACCTCGCCCAATTGCACAAACAAGTGATGCACCTGCTAGGTAATCTTCAACACCTTTTTCAGACAATAAGGCACTTGCTTCTGCCATCAATTCATCAAAGACAGGATCAATTTGATCAAAGCCGCAGCTTAGCTTTTCGCGGTAAGGGTTTTCTACTGTTTCAGTTTCACTCATAACTTATATGTCCGTCATCCTCGCGCAGGCGGGGATCCATAGGCTGTGCATGTAGCCATTGTCCTTGGATTCCCGCCTGCGCGGGAATGACGATGGGGTAGAGCAATGTATATGCATCAAGCAAAAATAGTATTGATAGCGTGATCTAATGTGTCACGAATATCAGCATCATCAGTAATAGGTCTTACTAAGGCCATTTTACAGGCTGCTTGTGGTGCAATTCCCTTGTCCATTAATGTCGCTGCATAAGTAAGTAGGCGAGTTGAAATACCTTCATCTAAGCCATGACCTTTAAGGTTACGGGCAGTGCCAGCAACTTTAACTAATTTATCTGCTAAATCAGCATTAATACCGGTTTCTTTTTGCAAAATACTAGATTCAGTTTCAGCATTAGGATAATCAAACTCAAATGCAGTGAAACGTTGTTTGGTAGATTGTTTTAAGTCTTTCATAAGACTTTGATAACCAGGGTTATATGAAATAACCAATTGGAAATCAGGGTGTGCTTCGAGTAATTCGCCTTTTTTATCTAATGGCAGAACACGACGATGATCAGTTAAAGGGTGAATCACAACAGTTGTATCTTGGCGTGCTTCTACTACTTCATCTAAGTAACAAATAGCACCAATACGAGCAGCAACAGTTAGTGGACCATCTAACCAACGTGTACCGTTAGCATCTAGTAAATAACGACCCACTAAATCAGAAGCGGTCATATCTTCATTACAGGCAACCGTAATTAAAGGTTTATTTAATTTCCATGCCATATGTTCGATAAAACGTGATTTACCACAACCAGTTGGGCCTTTAACCATAACTGGTAGGCGGGCCTCGTAAGCGGCAGTATAAAGCTCTACTTCATCGCTTTGTACTTGGTAAAAAGGTTCTTCTTTGATTAGGTATTG
>ENA-OSET01002847-OSET01002847.1-sediment-metagenome-genome-assembly--contig:-NODE-2847-length-16366-cov-12.485542_pt1 | contig 16366 bp, 18 predicted proteins | sample MGYA00237882_ERZ534229 | MGnify/ENA primary metagenome ERZ534229 (study PRJEB26408, sample SAMN06266212) | sediment metagenome | isolation source: Hudson Canyon methane seep mesocosm | place... | reverse complement strand
TAGCGCAAATTCCCAATCTGCCCTAAAGCATTTGGCACCCTAAAAGAGACGCTCATGACTGATTTTAAAATTGCACCCTCTATATTATCGGCTGATTTTGCAAAACTTGGAGAAGAAGTTGAATCAGTACTGAGTGCAGGTGCCGATATTGTACACTTTGATGTAATGGATAATCACTATGTACCTAACCTCACCATTGGGCCAATGGTCTGCGAAGCGTTAAGAAAGCACGGCGTAACCGCACCCATTGATGCTCATCTGATGGTGAAGCCTGTTGACGATATGATACGTTCATTTATTGATGCAGGCGCGACCTATATTACCTTTCACCCAGAAGCCTCTGATCATATTGATCGTTCATTGCAATTAATACGCGATGGAGGTTGTAAAGCAGGCTTAGTGTTTAATCCGGGGACCCCGCTTCATTACATGGATTATGTAATGGATAAACTCGACATGGTACTCCTTATGTCAGTTAACCCAGGGTTTGGTGGGCAGAAATTTATTCCAGGCACATTGCAGAAGTTAAGAGAAGCACGCCAGAGAATTGATCAATGTGATCACGCTATCAGACTGGAAATTGATGGAGGTGTAACCATCAATAATATTAAAGAAATTGCAGAAGCCGGTGCAGATACTTTTGTTGCAGGGTCAGCTATTTTTAATACTGATGACTACAAAGCAACGATTGATAAGATGAGAGAGCAACTAGCTCTTGCTAAGGTTTAAACTATTTTGGAATCGCACATGACAGCCATCGAAAAATTATTTCCAAACAAACCACCTAAGCTGGTGATGTTTGACCTGGACGGCACCTTAGTTGATAGCATTCCCGACCTAACCACAGCCATAGATTCAATGCTTCACCACCTTGACCGCCCAGCAGCAGGCATAGAAAAAGTACGCATTTGGGTGGGTAACGGTGCATCAACACTTGTTAAGCGAGCACTGGCAGATAGCGTAGGCGAAACAGATTTAGAAGCAGTACCTACTGATGTATACGAAGAGGGCTACAAGCATTTTATTACTCAATACCATAAAGTTAACGGTGAAAAAACCACACTTTATCCTGGAGTAATAGAGATACTGACGAAGCTAGCTGCTGATGAATGTATTGTAGCGATTGTAACGAATAAACCGGGTCGCTTTACTGATCAAATTCTGAGTAAGCTAGGCATTCATTTTAACTATGTAATAAGTGGCGATACACTTGATAAGAAAAAGCCCGATCCAGACCAGTTAAGCTATTGCATGCAAGAAGCCGACTGCACTGCTGCTGAAACTCTAATGATTGGCGACTCAAAAAGTGACGTTATGGCCGCTAAAGCTATTAATGTTCCTGTTATATGTGTTAGTTACGGCTATAATTATGGCGAAAGCATTCATGACGCATCACCCGATGCCGTTATTGATTCGCTCATTGAGCTACTGTAATCTATAACGACTAACCACTGAATCTGTATGGAGTATTCCGAAGTGCTACACATAAGAAATAACAACTTTAATCTACAAGGCGATGACCACAGCTCTCGTTGGCGTAGTTAATTGATAAAGTTTGATATTTTTCTATTCATTTTTTATATGTGAAAGCACTAGGAAACACCATGACACCTGAACAATTTGATCGTCTGGCTAAAGACGGTTTCAACCGTATTCCCGTTACCCGAGAAGTCCTTGCAGATCTCGACACACCACTAAGCAGTTACCTAAAGCTAGCAAGTGGCCCTTATTCTTACCTACTGGAGTCAGTTCAGGGCGGGGAAAAGTGGGGGCGTTATTCTATAATTGGTCTCCCTTGCCGAAAAATACTTAAAGTAACCGGGCAACATATATCTATTTCTCAAGATGGCGAAGTGGTTGAGTCTTGTGATGTTGATGACCCCTTAGCGTTTATAGAAGCATTTCAGTCTCGCTACCGTGCGGCAGACCTACCTGAGCTACCTAGATTCAATGGTGGACTGGTCGGTTACTTTGGCTATGATACCGTTCGCTATATTGAACCTCGACTAGCGGCTAGTGTCCCTGAAGACCCTATAAAAACACCCGACATATTACTAATGGTGTCGGAACAGGTAGTCGTATTCGACAATCTAAGCGGCAAGCTAATATTAATTCATCATGCAGATCCCGCAGAGCCCGACGCTTACAATCAAGCGCAAAAGGCGCTGGATCAACTGGTTTACAAACTAAGAACAGTTTCTACCTCCTCTCAAGAGAAGCAAGTCTCAGAAACGCCTGTAACCGAAGCTGACTTTGTTTCAGGGTTTACTCAAGAGCGCTTTGAAGCGTCCGTCGATAAGATAAAAGAATACATCCTGGCGGGTGATATCATGCAAACAGTGATCGCTCAGCGCATGTCTATTCCCTTTGAGGCTGAGCCGCTTGATCTTTATCGCGCTTTGCGTTGCCTAAATCCATCACCTTATATGTATTTCCTCAACCTTGATGATTTTCATATTGTAGGCTCATCGCCTGAAATTCTGGCAAGAGTCGAAGACGGCGAAGTCACCGTTCGCCCCATTGCAGGCACAAGAAAGCGTGGCGCGACAGAAGAGCAAGATTTAGCCCTAGAAAAAGAACTACTGGCAGACCCTAAAGAGATCGCTGAACACCTTATGCTTATCGACTTAGGCAGAAACGATGCAGGCAGAGTGAGCAAAACAGGCACCGTAAGGCTTACCGATAAAATGGTGGTTGAGCGCTACTCTCATGTAATGCACATTGTTTCTAATGTAAAAGGCCAGCTAAAAGACAACACCTCAGCTATTGATGTTCTAAGAGCAACATTTCCAGCAGGTACACTCAGTGGCGCCCCCAAAATAAGGGCCATGGAAATTATTGATGAGTTAGAGCCTGTTAAGCGTGGTGTGTACGGTGGTGCGGTTGGTTACTTATCATGGAACGGTAATATGGATACCGCCATCGCGATTCGTACTGCGGTTATAAAAGATAAAACATTGCACATTCAAGCGGGCGCAGGGGTTGTCGCAGACTCTATACCAAAACTTGAATGGAAAGAAACAATGAACAAAGGTCGGGCTATATTCAGAGCCGTTGCTATGGCAACAGAAGGGCTTGATAGTTAATGGTGCGCACGGCGCACCCTACTTTAACACCTAATTTTACCGGAGCACTTTATGCTTCTAATGATCGACAACTACGACTCGTTTACTTACAACGTCGTACAATATTTGGGTGAGCTCGGCGCTGATGTGCAGGTTCATCGTAATGATGAAATCACCCTTGAACAAATTGAGCAGCTAAACCCTGAGAAAATAGTCATTTCTCCTGGCCCTTGCACCCCCAATGAAGCGGGCGTGTCGATGGAGGTCATTAAGACCTATGCCGGAAGACTACCTATTCTTGGCATATGCCTTGGTCACCAAAGCATTGGTCAGGTTTTTGGGGCCAAAATTGTTCGTGCAGGCCAGGTAATGCATGGTAAAACCTCCATGATTCAGCACGCTAATGCGGGCGTATTTAAGGGGCTTAGTAACCCTTTTGAGGCGACTCGGTACCATTCATTGGTCATCTGTAAAAACCATATCCCTGATTGCCTTGAAGTGACGGCCTGGACCGAAAACCAGGACGGCAGCATGGAAGAGATCATGGGGGTGCGTCACAAAACGCTGGATATTGAAGGGGTGCAATTTCACCCTGAGTCTATACTTACCCAACATGGGCACGACCTACTTAGAAACTTTTTAGAAAAGTAACACTAAAAGCGCCCTAAAAGAATAAAACGACAGGAACATACCTCATGGATATCAAAGCTGCACTGAACGCCGTTGTCGAGTTTCGCGACCTATCAACTGAAGAAATGAAAGCCGTCATGCAACAAATTATGACAGGCCAGGCTACCGACTCACAAATCGGTGGTTTCTTGATAGGCCTTCGTATGAAGGGCGAAAGTATTGATGAAATAACCGGTGCAGCTCAGGTCATGCGGGAATTAGCCACTAAGGTCAATGTGACGGGCGATAATTTGGTAGATACCTGCGGAACAGGCGGTGACGGCTCTAACCTATTTAATGTATCAACAGCCAGTGCCTTTGTAGTTGCAGCGGCGGGTGGTCAAGTTGCCAAGCACGGAAATCGCAGTGTAAGTAGCAGCACCGGAAGCGCCGATGTACTGGAAGCAGCCGGTATTAATTTAGGCATTTCTGCTGAGCAAGTTGCACGCTGTGTTAATGAAATAGGCGTGGGCTTTATGTTTGCTCCCGCTCACCACAGCGCAATGAAACATGCTATTGGCCCACGTAAAGAAATGGGGCTCAGAACAATATTCAATATGCTTGGCCCAATGACTAATCCTGCCGGTGTTAAAAATCAGGTAATTGGCGTATTCAGCCAAGCCTTATGTAAGCCTATGGCGGAAGTATTAAAGCGCCTGGGTAGCGAGCATGTATTGATTGTTCATTCTGCTGACGGCTTGGACGAAATAAGCATTGCGAATGAAACTCATGTTGCAGAACTTAACAATGGCGAGATCACCGAATACACTATAAAACCAGAAGACTTTGACATTTATAGTAAAAGCCTGGTTGGCTTAAGCGTTGAAAGTGCTCAGGAAAGCCTGACACTAATCAAAAGCGCACTAGGCAAAGATAACTCTGAGAACGCGGTTAAAGCACGTGATATAATCATCCTTAATGCGGGTGCTGCTATTTATGCAGCCAATATTGCAAATTCAATGCAGCAAGGCGTAGCTATGGCGGCCGATGCAATTGGTAGTGGCTTGGCTCTCGCAAAAATAAATGACTTGGCCAGTTTTACTGCTGTCTTTAAAGACTAAAAGTTAAAGATTAATACTTTTTACATCTAAACGGCACTGACTTAATCTCATGCAGTCATTCCCGCGCAGGCGGGAATCCATTTGGACTAAACCAGTGGATCCCCGCATTCGCGAGGATGACAAACTTAAGTCAGCGCTATTTTTATAAAAAATAAAGGTTTACAGTAGTAATGACAACATCAGATACCACACAAGCGCCTGATTCAACGCCCACTATTTTGAAGAAAATTGTTGTCCGTAAACGCCAGGAAGTTAAAGAGCGTAAGAAGATTTTATCTTTAGCCAACTGCAAAGCCATGGCTTTTGATCAAGCCCCTACCCGTGGTTTTGTTGATGCAATCAGCGCTAAAATCAATAACGGGTTGCCTGCAGTTATTGCAGAAATCAAAAAAGCCTCTCCTAGCAAGGGTGTTATCAGAGAAAATTTTGTACCATCTGAGATAGCCGTAAGTTACGAAGATGCAGGGGCAGCCTGCCTTTCTGTACTGACGGATCATGATTTCTTCCAAGGTCATGAAGACTACTTAAAACAGGCACGAGAAGCCTGCGCGTTACCCGTTATTCGCAAAGATTTTATGGTTGACCCTTATCAGATTTTTGAAAGCCGCGTAGTCGGTGGCGACTGTATTTTATTGATCGCTGCCTGCCTGAGCAAAGGTCAGATGCAAGATCTTTCAGGTTTAGCCTCAGAAGTAGGTTTAGATGTGCTAGTAGAGGTACACAACGCACAAGAACTTGAAGATGCACTAACACTCAACACGAAGCTATTAGGCATTAATAATCGAGATTTACACTCCTTTGAAGTGTCTCTAAATAACACCTTTGATTTGCTCGACCAGATTCCAGAAAATCGAATTGTAGTCACCGAAAGCGGCATTAACAGCCTTGATGATGTTAAGCAAATGCAGCAACATAAGGTTAATGCGTTTTTAGTTGGCGAGTCGTTTATGCGAGCCGACAACCCGGGTGAAAAGCTAAAAGCACTGTTTTTTTAAATAGCCAATAGGGAGCATTTATGTACGTAGATGAAGAGTATTTTAAATCAGCTCGTGAGAAAATGATTAAACGCTTCCAACTCATCATAGATGCTTACTTTGAAGAATGCAGCTCAATGATAGAGAGCCTCAAACAAGCTGGAAGCGAAAGCGATATTGAGACAATGACTCGAGTAGTTCACAGTATAAAGTCTACTAGCGCAGCTCTAGGCGCTCAGAAAATATCTCAACTCTCTGCCAGTATTGAAGCTCGCTATAAAAGCGGTGACATTACGGACTGGGTAGCTGACAAAAAACAATTAGAGCAATATTTTCAAGGTACAAAGGAAGAGATCAACAAGCTAATGAAGTGAAACTCTTCCTACATAGTCTTAATCAAACATAGCCTTAACCAAACATAGTCTTAATCAAAAACTAATCATCCTCCCAGCGTTTTTCCAGTTTTTTCATACGTTTTCCCTTCATTTCTTTCATTTCCTGTTTTTGTTCATCTGTTAATATGGCATAAACCTCCTGCCGAACCTTCGCAAACTCAGTTATACGTACTTTCATCTGAGAAGCCATATTATCAGCTTGAGCTTCAACCTTTGCCATATACTCAGGATCTTCAGGGTTCAGGTTAAACATCATTTTTCGCATTTCATGGCGCTTAGCTTTATTGCCTAATCCAGCTTGTTCTCCTCTTTCTTTCGCTGTGTCTAAAATGTGTTTAAGCTGCTCTTCTTGCTCATCAGTCATGTCTAACTTATCAGCAAGGTGTTCCATTCTTTCATAATGATCACCACCTCTTTCGTGATGATTCTTACCAAACCAACCCGCTTCGGCATTAGCAATACCTACCGTAAACAAACCGACTGCAATAGCTGCAGGGATAATCAAGGCAATTCTATTTCTTCGATTACTTAATAGTTTTTTCATCGTTTCACTTCCCCATTTAGGTAAATTCTGAATACAAATCCAGTTTACTAAACTGGCTGTAAAGGAAGGTATTGTCTGTGTAAAGAGGGTGTAAAGATAAGGTTGGCAGAGCATTTACACTACAATCTCTGTGCTAGAATTACTATGAAACAGCCTTATGGTCATAAACTATTTAGAAAAGACTCACGATGAACTCAGCGCACTTATTACTTGTTGAAGACGACGCCGAAATAAGCGAATTACTTGTTACTCTTTTGTCTAAAGAAGGGTTTGATGTAACCTGCTCATTTGATGGTGATGACGGACTGCAGAAAGCGTCTGATGATGACTTCGACCTGCTAATTCTAGATATTATGCTGCCATGCAGAGATGGCTTAGAAGTACTACGTGAGCTTAGAAAAATAAAGAATACGCCCGTACTTATGCTAACCGCCAGAGGGGATGACATTGATCGAATTGTTGGCTTCGAAATGGGAGCTGATGATTACCTGCCAAAACCCTTTAACCCAAGAGAACTGGTGGCTCGAATAAAGGCTATTTTAAGAAGAGTCGGCTTAGACCAGTCAATACCCGCCACCACTCAAGAACAAACATTGAAAAACGGGAATATTGAAGTAAAGCCTCAAAGTCATCAGGCATTCCTTGCAGGGAATGAAGTAGAGCTGACAAATGCTGAGTTTAATATTCTTGTAGAGCTGCTTAGCCACCCCGGCGAAGTCATTCATAAATCAGACCTCACACAGCGCGCTCTGGGTAGAAAAATAACACTCTACGACCGCGCAATAGACATGCACGTAAGCAACCTTAGAAAAAAACTGGGAGACACCACCAAAGATCAGCCTCATATAAAAACCATTCGCGGTGTTGGCTATTTGATGCAGATAATCCACAGTCATGAGCACAGAAAAGGCTATGAGTAAGCATAAAAAGCACCATCACAAATTGTTTTGGAAGGTCATGGCTGTTTTCTGGCTCACGATTATCATCACTACAGTAGCCAATATTGCGATCACTCTCCAAATAAGCAACATTGAGCACAAGGCTGATAAAATAAGAAGCCAGATTGAAAATCTGGCTAATGATGCAGTGAGCATTTATGAAACCTCAGGCGAAAAGGCGCTTAGGAAGTGGTACAAACGGATCTATAAACGCTATGAAATCAGGGCGGTATTAGTTAATCAACAAAAAGAGCGCTTAGGCCGACCAGTACATAAATCACATGACGATGATGATGACGAGCTGGATGATTTTTTTAAAGATAGAAGCTTGCATACACCAGGAAAAATAATTAATTTTCGCCGCCCTCTTATTAACCCTCGCGTATCCGTTATTTCATCCAGTGGGCAGCATTATATTTTCAGAGTTCTCCCCTCCCCCTATCTCCATAAAGAACTAGGCTCCCCTTTTGAGTATCGCTGGCTACGTTTTCTGGTTTCTCTAACTATTATTTCAATTGCTTCATTCTGGCTTAGCAGGCATGTAGTTAAACCCGTGGTTATCTTAAAAAGTGCCAGTCAGAAAATGGCTTCAGGGCAACTTTCAACCCGAGTTAGACAAAGCATTGGGCGCCGTAAAGACGAGCTAGGAGAGTTAGGCAATTCGTTTGATAATATGGCAGAGCAACTTGAGAAAACAATTACCGGACAAAAACAACTGCTACGAGATATATCACATGAAATAAGAACACCATTAACCCGGCAGCGAATTGCAATAGACCTGATACGCGAACAACTCAGTGAAGATGATGATTTTACAAAGGAGCTACTAGGGAAAATAGAATCACAAAACAACAAGCTTAATGAGTTGATCGAAAATTTGCTCACCCTGAACCGCCTAGGTGAAGAGACTAAAAAGATTAGTACCGAATCTGTTGATTTGAGTCTGTTACTAAAAGAACTCGTTGATGATGCTGAAATTGAGGCAAATACCAAAGAGATAACTCTTCAGTTACAGAGTCCTGATGCAGCTATTGTAAATGGAAACCCCTTACTGCTAGGGAGAGCCTTTGAAAATATTGTTGGTAATGCGCTTAAATACAGTCCAAAAAGTGCAATTATTACGATTGATACCAGTGTAAATAACGCAGGGGTTACGGTCAAAATAACAGATCAAGGCTCAGGGCTTAGTGAAGATGAAGTTAAACAGGTATTTACTCCATTTTATAGAGCTGATAACTCCCGTACTCAAAACACCGGAGGTTATGGTCTTGGGCTTGCGATCGTTAAACGAGTAGTGGATTTACACAAGGGGGAGATCAAGCTTCATTCACCTGCTGAAGGTGGTTTATGTGTAAACATTTGGCTACCCGTTTAATGATCAAAGACGTAACCAACCGATCGCCGGCTTTTGAAATACACGGGCATTTTAGGGTCGTCTTCAAAGTACTTTCGAAAACGTACAACAAAATTATCCACTGTCCTTGTGCTAAGGCTTTTCGAGAACCCCCAAGCAAGTTCAAGAATCTCACCTCGACTTAGGGCTTTTCCACGATTCGCTATAAACAATCTGAGCAAACGTATTTCTTGCTCTGTCAGCGAAATCTCTTTGCCCTTGCAAATAGCCGTAGCATTGCTGAAATCTATTTGATTATCTCCAAAAATATAAAACTCAGGTATCGTCTGCGCCACCACATCAGACTCTTCTTTCATCCAGCTATCTCTTTTAAGTAGTCGCTCAACTCGCAGCAAAAACTCATCGAGATTAAAGGGCTTTGATAGATAATCATCAACACCTAAAGCCAAACCTTTAACACGGTCTTCTGCCGTGCTTTTTGCTGACAAAATCAACACGGGCAAACGCTCATCTTCGAGCCGAATACTCTTTAAAACCGAAATACCATCAATGCCTGGCAGCATAATATCCAATACAATTAGGTCAGGATCCCATTGTTTCCAAGCAGCTAAACCTGCTGTGCCGCTCTCAGCAACTTGAACATCATAATTTTGGAGCTGGAGGTTTAACCGAATTCCCTCTGCAATATGAAGCTCATCTTCAACCACTAAAATACGTTTACCGGGCATACTCATTAACGTGAACTCGCTGTTTTATTAGGTCAATGTATTAGGTCTATTTTTTAGACAGGGGTAAAGTAACTGTAAACATAGAGCCACTGCCAGCACCATCGCTACTCACTTTAATTTTTCCATGATGAGCCCCTACAATACTCTGAACCAGATAGAGCCCAAGCCCGCTCCCTTTAGCTGACATTATATTTGAACGCCCTATTTGATAGAATTTTTTGAAAATCTTTTTACTCTGAGAGCGGTCAATTCCAATACCGTTATCGCTAAACTTAATCATCACATTTCGTTGGGATGTTTCAAATTTAACCTGTAATTCAGGCTTATCTGACTGATTATATTTAACAGCATTGGTAGCAATATTAATTAAAAGCATTTCGAATAACGATGTATTTATTGCCACGTTAATGCTGTCTCCCTCAACATGGTCACCCTCTGGAGGTTCAACCTTTATGTTAGCGTCCTGAAAAAGGTAGGCATTATCCTCATAAAAAGAGGATACAAAGCATGGCAAATCAAGCTCAACAAATTCCCCCTTAAAGTGGCTACTTTCAATTCGGCCTAAGTCGAGAATATTACTTATATTATCGGATAAACGATGAACATCCTGAAGCATGTAATTCACAAATTTGTCTTGCTCCTCTTTACTCAGTTCATGCTTAAGAAAGGTCTCAAGGTACAACTTTAAAGAAGTAACAGGCGTTTTTAATTCATGGGTGAAGTTATTAATGAAGTTATTTTGAAGACGGTAAAGCTGCTGCATCTTCAGGTTATAAATAAAGGTCATTGAAAGGCCTGTTAATATCAAACCCACCAACAAAGACAGCACCACAATAACCAGCGCAGGTTGAGATTCGAATACCTGATGAGGGTCTATATCAAACTTATCAACTACATCATCTAAACCTATCGTAATCTCAATATACCAATAGATATAAAGCACAAATGAAGAAACCAGTGCGACAAGGGAGAAGATAAAAATAAATATCGCATTAGGCATTAACTTTATTCGTTTCATATATTTCCTGAATTATAAGGGATGCCAATTATGAGCACTTATGTAAAAGTTTTGTAAAAGCAGGTAGATAACCCCCTCGGTCAACCTGCAGCAAAGCGTCTTTGTGCGAGAATAGCGTTCTATTAAAAAATAAAGTTTAACAAGGCTAATGCGAGGGTATCAAGGTGGTAAAATCTCAGGAAGCATTTAATTTCTATTCTCACCTGGCGGGTATGGTTGCGTCAGTGATTGGAACAATATTCTTAGTCAGTGTGGCGACAGGCTCCGCCTCAATGATTGCTACCGCTTTAATTTACGGTTTATCTATTACCTTTCTGTTTTCTGCCAGCTCGCTTTATCACATGTTCAAGAAAAAAGAGAATGAGCTTTCTTTTTGGCGAAGAATGGATCGCTTAGCCATATTCTTTATGATTGCCGGCTCTTATACCCCTATCTGTTACTTCTTTCTGAATGACGATTGGCGCCTACCGATGATAGCACTTCAATGGGGACTGGTTGCCTTTGGGGTTTGCTCACAAGTATTTTTTCCACGAGCTCCTAGAATGATTTATGCCATTATATTTCTGATTATGGGCTGGTCTTTAGTGTTTCCGATGCAACAAGTGCTTGAAGCGATGACCGATCAACAAGCCACCTTGTTATTTGCTGGCGGTGCGGCCTTTACGCTAGGCGCTATTTTTTATGCCCTTAAAAGACCACTGATAATGCCTGGCATATTCAGTTTTCATGAATTATTTCATGTGATGGTTCTAGTAGGTGGTGCTTGCCATTACGCATTAATCTATAGCGCATTCTCTGCTGCATCGGTTGTTGCCTGATAATGACATCACAAACATTCAAGATTTCAGATCACCACCAACGCTTGCTCAATAATGAGCAAGCGTTATTTGAAGAAGAATACCAGCAACACTACCTTGAAGGTGAAACCAAAACGGAAAGTATTGGTGCGCCTTACTTACTGCATAACTCAGAGTCAACTCACGGAGTTCTTCTAATACACGGTCTGATGGCTGCGCCAGAAGAAGTTAGAGAGTGGGCCGACTTTTTATTTGCAATGGGCTATACCGTTTATGCACCTCGAATGGCTGGCCATGGCACTTCTGCAGACGACCTGTCCAATCGTAAAATGCATGAATGGATAGATTCGGTAGACAGAGGCCATGATATTTTAAAAGCCTGCTGCGAGCATATTACCATTGCGGGGTTCTCAACGGGGGGCGCAGTGGCACTTCATCAGGCAATCAGTAAACCCCATGCCTTTGATTCACTTATTAGCATTAGTGCCCCGCTTAAGTTCAAGAAGTTTTCATCTCATTTTGCTGAATCGGTAAACCGCTGGAATAAAACCCTACATTTTTTGGAGCACTCCCCGCTTAATAAAATTATTAATACCGAGTCGTGGAAAAAAGAGTTTGTGACCAACCATGCAGATAACCCTCACATTAATTATTTACGCTGCCCGGTTAGCAGTATTGTTCAAATAAAATTATTGATGAAAGAGGTTTCTCGAGAAATTTCATCGATTACTATCCCGACACTCATTATCCATGCCAGTGGAGACCCTAAAATAGACGTTCAAAGTGGACGAGATCTTTTTAAGCGTATTAAATCAGAGAAGAAACAATACAAAGAAATAGACTTTCATATGCATGGTATTGTGAGGGGTGAGATTGCTAAAAAGGTCTTTACTGAAGTAGAGACCTTTTTGAAAACCAACAACTGAACGAATTGATATTATAGGGTGTGCTTGTACACCCTATTAGTTCAGCTGACTTAATAAGTCTTTATGGTAATCATCGGTACTAATATTCAAGCCCAACATTTCAATTTTACGATCCAACGCTTTAATTTCCACTCTTAAATCACTCAACGTTAAATCATTATCATCTAATTCGTATAGCTGCTCTGATCCTTTTAAACTGAAATTCATAATAATTAGCGCATCAGGGTTATTCTCTTCTACCGCTAGTTTTAGCTTCGCAGTCTTGCGGTAAATACGATTTAATTCCTGCTTCAGTCGCCATACATACATCACTTCATACAAATAGGGATGTCGATTATATCGATAAAAAAGAAATCCAATAATGCTCGCCCCAATCCCAAGTCCTATTAAATTCAAGATGAAGTTTGAACCACCGGGCTCACCGAATAATTCAATCAACAATGTTGAGCTACCCAAGGTAAAAAACAGCAGTATGATGATGATTGCCACAATAACTCTGTTAAGGCGTTTTCGGTAAGTGGTTTTATCTATTGATTGCAATGGCATAGCTCTTCTTCGTTCTTAGTTATGGTTCTGAGTTATAGTTCTGAGTTGTGGCTCTGCATTATAACTCAACGCGGTCATGCTCCGTTAACCATGCCATAAATATCTCATACCCCAAAACGACAACAACGGCACCAATGAATAGCCCAGTGAAACCATAAGCTATAAAGCCACCCACCGCACCAAGAAAGATAATCATCATTGGCACATCGGTGCCCTTGCCCATAAGAATTGGCTTTAATATATTATCCATAAAGCCAACAGCAATACTCCACACCAAATAAATAGATGCAATAAGCGTTGAAGGCTCATATGAAAAAACATAGATCGCAGTTGGCACCATTAGTATTAATGGGTTTATTTGAATAATACTCAGCAACAACACTAAGGCAGCAAACAAAGACGCAGCAGGGAAATCGATCAGGTAAAAGCCAACCCAGGCAAGGGCTGCCTGAAGCAAGGCTACACCGATAATTCCTCGAGCCACATTGCGTACAGTGGAGCTCGCCTGTATGGCAAAACGCTCGCCTCGCTCTCCGGCGAGGCGCACAATAAATTTCTTAGCAAACTGTCCAGAACCTTCTGCTCCTGCAAGGAAAAAACCACTAATAATAATAGAAAATATAAGCATTAGTACTGTAAGTCCTGCCCCAGCAGCATGGCTAGCAGCCGACTTCAGTAATTCTTCAACCTTTACTTTATGCTTTTTAATTGTCGCTTCAAGGTTGTCAGAAGCACCGAACCAAAACGCATACGTTTTTTCTCCAATAAGAGGCCACTCCTTAACGCTTTCAGAAGGCTCTGGAATATGAAATGAGCCATCCTGCAATTCAGCATAAAAGGTCTGAGCCCCACTGCTGACTTGATCAACTAAAGCAACGGTAGGTGCAATAAATATAGCCAGCAGAGCTAAAGTAAGTAAGGTAGAAGCTCGTTTGCGACTACCTAAAACGCCTTCAAGTTTATCGTTAACCGGCTTGGCAATAATCGCTATTAAGCCCCCCCAAACGACAACGGCAAGAAACGGAGACAGTATTGTGTAGCACCAATAAAGCATTATAAAAATGGCTGAAATTTTAATGGCCGCTTCTACTCTTCGCTTGATGGCGATTTGGTCTTCCTGGCTGTTAGCGCTCATGGGCATCCTTGTTCATTATTATTAAGTTATTTGGCATTTTATGGGAAAAATCCAAATAATGACAACACTACCCGGCCCATTGTTTCAGTTGTTTAACTACCGCATCGGCATATTCATTGAGTGTTTCCTGACTCACAACGGGGTCTGGACAAGTGAAGCAAATCGTTAAAGCGCCATTCAAGCTGCTAGCCACAATATTTACTCCTGCACCCGACGCATGAAATGCTGCATAAACTTCATATCCTGTCACTGAAAGCGCTTCACTCTTAGCCACTCCGCCAAAGGTAACTCGACCCAAATTAGCAAAGCTTAAAGGGGTCGCAAGTGGTTTTTCACTGCTATCTATAAACATTTTTTTCAGTCCCTTAAGACCTGCTAATTTATAGATGCGCAGTACTTTCCAATGCTGATCCTGATCTAAAGCATCCGTCACACCTGAAGCAACCTGATCACCTAAATCCCAAGGAGATTGCTGATAGTCGTTTTCGATACGCTCTTTATCAACCCTTACCATACTGGTCACACCTGAAGACAAACAACCGGCTATAGAGTCATCAACGGGAGGAGATATTTTATCCCGCACATTCACCGTAGTCACAAAGGGGATTGAGAACACTCGTTTAATATTTTCAAAACGACCGTTTTTCTCGCAGTCCAATAGCAAAGTATTAAGTAATGCGGCTGACATCAAACCATGAATACTTTTACCATTATCCTTCACTAGCTTCAGTAAACTACTGAAGCTTTTCTGGTCCAGCGTTCGAAATGTAGAACGACAACGATGCTCCATAATCGGCACGTTAACGTTAACCTTAAACGAAAGACCTTGGTCGGCAAGTTTCTGAGCCTTCATGAAGGTTGAAAGAATACCAAAGGAACGAAACGCCCCCCAGAACCCTGCAATTTTCTGAGGCATATAGTGCCAAAGTGGAAGTTCAAGTTCATCACGGGTTGCTGCTAACGGTGTAGCCTTATTTAAGGCTTCCAACCAACGATTCATAAAGTAATAAACGGAGGTGCCATCAGACACGCAATGATTAATACAAAATACTAAACAATGTTGCTGAGCAGTCGATACCAAGCGCGCACGCCACAGTAGCTTGCCCGCTTGAAAAGGTTGATTAAGGAGGTTTGATCGTTCTTTTGCGATGGCCACTTCAAAACTTTCACTTTCGACAATAAGCGCTTCAAAAGGTAAGGCTGACTCATCAGGCGTCACAAAGTAATAGTCTTCTGGCTCTCCTTCTGGATGCAACCATCGGCAAGCAGTTCGAAGCGAAACCTCGGCCGTCATCAACTTCTTTAAGCCTTCTTCCGCTAGTTCAGGGGATAGTTCACCCTGTAAGCGTAAACACACCACAATGTTACCACCACCGGGTGAAAGCTCTGCATAAACGGGAAAGCTAGCTTCATGTACACTGAGGGCTCTCATAATATTTTCCATTATTTAGCCCCTCCTGATGTAATGGGTTCTACTTTAAAACGCATTGACTTTTTCGTTGTCCAAACCAATGACAAAATGGGTTCTACCTTTTGCCCTTCTGGCCATATAAAACGATAAGAACGTATCAACTGCCCGATAATTACTGCGGCCTCAATCATCGTAAAACGGTGCCCAACACAAATTCGTGGACCTAAACCAAAGGGCGCATAGGTAAAGCGCTCTCGTTTGGCTTCTACGTCTTGATCAAAGTGAGAAACATCAAAAAAGTTAGCATCATCACCCCAATATTTAGGGTCTTTTTGCATCGCACCCAGCATAATCAAGATAGGCGTGTCTTTCTTAACACGATAACCTTGTAGGGTTAAATCCTCAGAGGCAGAACGCAACATAATAGGAATCGGTGGCCGCAAGCGTAAGCTCTCTTTAAGCACTTGATCCATCAAAGTCAGATTTTTATAATGTTCATAAGATATATCATCTTCATCACCCAACACGGTGTTTAATTCATCTCTTAGCTGCTCTTGCAGTTCGGGATGAGTAGCCAGGTAATACAACGTCCACTGAAGGAATGCACCTGACGTTTCATGGCCTGCTGCAATGAAGCTATGCACTAATTGAACTAATTCATCATCAGATACATGCTCGCCATTTTCATCAGTCGCGGTGATCATCTGCTCCATTAGTACTTTAGATTCTGCACGCCCTTCTCTATGCTCTTTAATAATGTCTTCAAATATTCTGCGTTGAACCTGCATCATTTTGTCTAAACGGT
>ENA-OSET01002845-OSET01002845.1-sediment-metagenome-genome-assembly--contig:-NODE-2845-length-16368-cov-3.220490_pt1 | contig 16368 bp, 19 predicted proteins | sample MGYA00237882_ERZ534229 | MGnify/ENA primary metagenome ERZ534229 (study PRJEB26408, sample SAMN06266212) | sediment metagenome | isolation source: Hudson Canyon methane seep mesocosm | place... | reverse complement strand
TTGGCCTTGAACCCGATGGTTCAAGGTGGTGGTTACTGAAATGAATTAGGCTTTCCGTCGCGCGGACATGCACATCAACATCAGCGAGTAACCTCCGGTTACAGATTATCGGCTCGAGGACTTATCGACTAGCCAACACACCAGGGCTAGGCTCATTATAAGGGTTTTAAGAGAAACTCTCGAGAGCTCGATCAATTTTTTCACTCAATTCTTTCAGTGTTTTCTCCTCCAGACCCTGGGAGGTGGCATTCTGGTTGGCGTCCAGCAATTCGTGGCTGAGGTTGAGCCCCGCCATCACGGCGATGCGTTCCAGGCCAATGACAGAGCCGGTGCTGCGAATGGCGCGCATGCGATCATCCAGAGTGCGTGCCGATTCCATCAGTGCCTGCTCCTGCCCGGGAGGGCATGCGACTTGATAGTCTTTATCGAGTATTTTTACAAAGATGCTTTCATTGCTCATAGCGCCAACTCTCTATACCGCCCTCAGGCTTCCGTCTCCATGCTTTTGAGACGGCCGATCATCGCTTCAACACGGTTGCGAGCCAACTCATTTTTTTCGATGAGCCGCGTGCGCTCGTGTAACCAATTAGATTCACGCTCTTTCAACTCTTTATTCTCCCGATCAAGTCGAGTGCAAATAACTAAGAGCTGATCCAGCTTGGCTTCGAGTGAGTGCAAATGTTTATCAGACATAATTTTTCGGCTAAAGATTAATCTATTCACTACTATAGAGTTCGCAGTGATGGGGGTCAATCTTTGTTAATGTAAATTCTTTGAAGTAAGTGGTATATCACGAAAAGTTCTAGCTTTTTTTGTTCTGAAACCGAAAAAACCCCATCCTTTGTCGTGAGCCGTCAAGCCCAGGGCCAAGGTTTCGTGATAGCATGTTGGCATTAAAAACAGAGGTCCCTAATGAGTACATCCCATTCTTTGCCACGCTTCGATATTTTCTGCGATTCCCTGCTATCTCTCGGCGCCATCAACTCCCCATCAGAACTCCAGGGGTTGGTTTGCGGCAAGCTGGCCGGGGGAGCAAAAATTGAGCTTGCTCAATGGAGCAAAGACGCGGTGGAATTTCTGGACTTAACCTCTACACCGGACGAGCACACCGATGAGATGTTAAGTGCCGTCTTTACTGCAACCCAAGGGCAGCTGGAAGAGGCGGAGTTCGGATTGCAGCTGTTATTGCCTGATGATGATGCGGATCTGGGTATGCGTGCGGAATGCCTCGGTCAGTGGTGCCATGGCTTTTTGACCGGGTTTGGCAGTGCGGGGATTAGCGGCGATCGTACTTTGTCTGCCGATGTCACAGATGCGGTACGGGATCTGGCGGCCATTGTTCAGATAGGTACAGAGGAAGACAGTGAAAGCAGTGAGGCGGATTTTATGGAAGTGGTCGAGTATGTTCGGATCGCAGCCATTACGGTTCACGCCGAGTGCACAATGGAGGCCCCCTCTGTTAAAGATAAGCCGAGTGGAAGTCAGGGCAGTACGCTGCACTAGTCACGCCGGTATTAAGCGAGAGACGTCAATGACCATCACCAAAAAGGAATATGCCCGCCGCCGCAGTAACCTGATGGGGTTGATGGAGCCCAATAGTATCGCCGTTTTACCTGCGGCCAGAGAGAAAGTCCGCAGTCGTGATACCGATTATCATTTTCGACAAGACAGTGACTTTTTCTATCTCACGGGCTTTGAAGAGTCTGATGCAGTATTGGTTTTATTGCCCGGAAGGGAGTACGGCGAATACGTTCTGTTTTGCAAAGAGAAAGACCCTGCCAAAGAAATGTGGGACGGCTGTTTAATGGGGCCCGCGGGGGCCTGTGCCAAATTGGGTGCTGACGATGCATTCCCGATTGAGGATATTGACGATATCTTACCGGGCCTGCTTGAAGGGCGGGAACGTGTTTATTATTCGCTGGGTAAAGACGCCAGTTTTGATCAGCATTTAATGGAGTGGGTTAACAGTCTAAGGGCGATGGTTGAAAGTGGCGCCCACCCCCCGGGTGAGTTTCTGGACCTGGATCATTTGTTACATGACATGCGCCTGTTCAAAAGTGCGGCCGAGCAGAAGGTCATGGCGAAGGCGGGTGAAATAACCAGTAAAGCCCATGTTCGGGCAATGCAGGCCTGTAAACCCGGCGTCATGGAGTATCAGCTGGAAGCTGAGATATTGCATGAGTTTGCGATTAATGGCGCGAGACATGCTGCCTACACCACGATTGTTGGCGGCGGAAAGAATGCGTGTATTTTGCATTACATCAACAATTCAGAAACCCTGCGCAATGGAGATTTAGTGCTGATTGATGCGGGTTGTGAATACAAGGGTTACGCAGCGGACCTTACCCGCACATTTCCCGTCAGCGGCAAATTCAGCGTGGCCCAGCGGGCACTGTATGAATTAGTGTTAGACATGCAAAATGCCGCACTGGAAGTGATTAAACCCGGTAGCCACTGGGATGACCCCCATGAGATATCGGTCAAAGTCGCCACAGCGGGCCTGGTGCGTCTTGGGCTGCTTGAAGGCGACGTCGACGAGTTGATTGCCTCGGGCGCCTATAAACGTTTTTATATGCACAGGATTGGCCACTGGATTGGGCTTGATGTTCACGATGTTGGCGACTACAAAGTGGGTGAGCAGTGGCGTGTATTAGAGCCGGGAATGGTTATGACCATGGAGCCGGGCATCTATATTGCCTCGGATGATGAATCTGTTGCCAAGAAGTGGAGAGGCATGGCCATTCGTATTGAGGATGTCGTGATCGTCACAAAAGAGGCCTGCCAATTGCTGACCACAGCGCCAAAAACAGTAGAAGACATTGAACAAGTGATGCAGAAGGTAGACGTGTTTGAAGATATCGCCCTCATTTGATTTAGCCATTATCGGCGGAGGTATGGTTGGGGCGAGTTTTGCTGCCCTGTTGAATACTTTGCGTCCCGACTGGCATATTGTGTTGATCGAATCCCACCCAATGGCCCGGGGGGATGATCAATCCCCCACCTTGTACCAGCCAAGTTTCGATGCAAGGTCCACTGCACTTGCCAGTGGTAGTGTTGATATTTTGCGCTCTGCTGGCCTGTGGGAAAAACTCAAGGCGCAGGCCTGTGCAATAGAACAGGTGCATGTATCAGACCGGGGGCTGCCCGGGGGAACGCTCATCGACGCCAAGGAGTTTGGTTTACCTGCCGTAGGGCAGGTTCTCGAAAATGCCTGGATGGGGCGAGTTCTGTTATCTCATTTGCAGACTCTGGAAAACGTCACGGTTTTAGCTCCCGTGACGGTCAAAGCACTCACGCCAATAAAAGGTGCCGCAAAGCTCACGCTGGAGGATGGGAGCGGTGTTCAAAGTACCCAGGTACGATTAGCCGTGATTGCCGACGGCGGAGACTCCCCATTGCGCAAGCGGCTGGGCATCGGCACTCGTGTTGAAGACTATAGGCAGCACGCCATTATTAGTAATGTGGGGTTTGATCAAGATCACAACAATATTGCTTATGAGCGCTTTACTGATGAAGGGCCGATGGCACTTCTGCCCCTGCGACCCTTTGAGGGGCGGCAGCGCAGCGCCCTGGTTTGGACGGTTCCCTCCCGGCAGAGTGAGGAGGTGTTGGCCTTACCTGAAGAGGTTTTTGCCAGGCGATTACAGGATCGATTTGGCTTTCGTCGGGGGCTTGTCTGTAGCGTTGGCACCCGATCAGCATACCCTCTGCAGTTGACGGAAGCCTGTGAGCAGGTACGGTCTAATCTTGTCTTGTTGGGAAATGCGGCTCATTTTTTACACCCGGTTGCCGGTCAGGGGTTCAACCTGGCTTTGCGAGATTGTGCAAACTTATGTGCAGTATTGGCGGCGCATCCAAAAGAAGTCATGGGTAACATTGAAACATTACAGGCCTATGAGAAGGGACAGGCTCTGGATCAGCAAGCAACTATTTCCTTTAGTGACTCTGTGACCAAGGTGTTTTCCCGCAGCGACTTACCCTTGTCGGTTCTGCGTCAATTGGGATTTTTAGGGCTGGAATTATTACCGCCTGGCAAAGCGCTGTTCTCCAGGCAATCAATGGGTCGCGCGGGTGTTCAGGCTTATTCAGCGGCCATTGCAAAGCGAGGTACAAGGTGATGAGCACTGAGAACCACGCTAATTACGATGTCATCATTGTGGGGGCAGGTCTGGTAGGCGCAAGCTTTGCGCTTTCCCTGGCCATTCACTCGGCGGAAAACGCTTTGAAAGTGGCTCTTGTCGAGGCGAGCCCGGCCGGCGGCGCGCCGGATTTGACACATTTTGATCCGAGGGTTGTTGCGCTGACGCCGCATTCTCAGCAGCTGTTTGAAACGCTCAATGTATGGGCGGACATGAAGAGGCAGCGAGTGTCCCCCTACATGGATATGCAGGTCTGGGACGCGGAGGGTACCGGTCGCATCGATTTTAACTGCGGACAAGTTCAGCAACCTTGTCTCGGACACATTGTGGAAAACAGTGTGGTGTTATCGTCTGTCTTGGATGCCGTGGAAAAAGAAACATCGATTACCGTGCTGCGTCCGGCGAAAGTGGAGCAGGTATTGCTGCCACACGAAGACTCGCAGGGCGAGGGAGTGACGGTGTTACTGGAGTCTGGTGAGCCATTGCGGGGCAAACTTCTGGTTGCTGCCGATGGTGCTCACTCCAGAGTGCGCGAGCTTGTTAATCTACCCACCAGAGAGTGGGCCTATGGTCAAAAGGCTATTGTCACTACGGTATATACCGAAAAACCCCATCAACAGACGGCCTATCAGCGGTTTCTAGAAACGGGACCTTTGGCTTTTCTGCCCTTGTCCTGCGAAGATCATAGAGCGAGTGCAAGCTCAATTGTCTGGTCTGCCGATGAGTCTTTGGCTGATCAATTAATGGCATTGAGTGATGACGACTTTTGTTTGTCGTTAGCCCAATCATTTGAACACCGACTGGGTGCAGTGACACAAGTGGAAAAACGTTATTGTATTCCCTTGCATCAGCGCCATGCGACGAAATATTTCAAAGCGGGAGTCGCATTGATTGGAGACGCGGCCCATACTCTCCACCCCCTGGCGGGGCAAGGGGTGAATCTGGGTTTGCTTGATTGTGAGGTATTGTCAGAGGAAATTGTAAGGGCGAGTAAACGTTCCATTGCGCTGGGCGATGAGCAGATCCTTCGCCGGTTCCAGCGTCGACGCAGGGGTAATAACCTGGCTATGATGGGTTTGATGGAAGGCTTTAAGCGTTTGTTTGGCAGTGATGATGTAACACTGCGGTGGCTGCGCAACGAAGGAATGGGCACTCTCAATAATGTGCCGCTTGTAAAGAATTCGCTGATACGTGAAGCGATGGGATTGTAGTCTCTAGTTTGGAGAAAGTAAGACATGAGTACACCTAAGAAGGAAGAGCGGTTTTGGGAATTGGTGGACGAGCTTATTGAGCTTGCCAATACACGGGCTGAAGAAGAGGGGCCTGACCAGATAAATTCGGCCTTGCAATATGCCAGCGCGCGTTTCAGTGCGTTTGTGGTGGCGTCTAACACCGATGATCTGGCCGATGATAAGCCGGAAGCCCTACGCTTTTTAACCAATCATTATAGAGAAGTTCTAGGCGACAATTTAGATGATTTTATCGAAAATCCGGTTGAAAAAATGCCCACTGAATAAATGCGACTGACGGGTGGTTTTATAGACCGAACTTGGTGTAGACTATTTTAACGAATTATATTACGACAGCGTGATTGCAAGTGTTGATTCTTTTTTTCATGAAAGTCACTATTCTCATACGTCCAGTTGTCCGGACCTTTCTCTCCTTAATTTTAATGGCCGAGCGTGCTGTGTTTACCGTGAATATCGGTATGACGTTGCTGCGGTATGGGTCTGTGCGAGAAAATAAACATTAAGAGTTGAGAAACCTGTTTCACAAGTAGTTTTAAAACAATAGTAAGGGTAAAGGGTAATAAAATGGCAGATTTAGTTTCAGGTGTAGTGAAGTGGTTTAACGATGACAAGGGTTTTGGTTTTATTGAGCGCGAACAGGGCCCAGACGTATTTGTACATTTTCGGGCGATCAACGGCAGCGGCCGCCGCTCTCTGGTAGAGGGTCAGAAGGTGACCTTTGAGGTGGTTGAAGGCCAGAAAGGCCTGCAGGCAGAGAACGTTACTGGAGAGTAACGGCAGATCTATTGACAAAAACCGGTGCAGCCCAGTGGCTGCACCGGTTTTTTATTGTGCGTTTCCCGGTGGGTTTTACGCCCGCCCATAGACGTCATCAAAACGTACAATGTCATCTTCCCCAAGATAGCTACCCGATTGCACTTCAATAATTCGAAGTGGTATGGCACCTGTGTTTCTGAGGCGGTGTTTAACCCCCAGTGGTATGAATACCGATTGGTTTTCGCTTAGCAGAAAGGTTTCTTCGCCCTTGGTCACCTCGGCGGTTCCGCTTACCACAATCCAATGTTCTGCGCGGTGATGATGCATTTGCAGTGACAGACTGGAACCTTGTTTCACCTCGATGCATTTTACTTGATAGCGATCGCCGAGGGCGATTCCTTCATAGTTGCCCCAGGGGCGGTGCACCTTGTTATGAAAATCTGTTTCCAGTCGCTTTAAGTTTTTGAGGCGTTGCACAATCGTTTTGACTTCTTGAACCTGGTCTTTTGCAGAGACGAGAATGGCATCGGTTGTCTGAATGATTGCCAGATTGTCGACGCCAATTGTTGCGACCAGGCGATCTTCTGCAAAGATGATGTTGTTGCTGGATTGTTCGGTGATGACATCACCTCGAATGGCGTTGTCATTTTCATCTTTATCGGCGTGCTCCCACATTGAAGACCATGAACCCAGATCGTTCCAGTCGGCGTCCATGGCAACCACCCGAGCATTTTCGGTTCGCTCCATGACAGCGTAGTCGATGGCAATATCGGGGCTCTTGGAAAAACAATCGCGGTCTATTCTCAGGAAGTCCAGATCACTTTGGCTGTTTTCAAAAGCGGCCTTGCTGGCTTCATAGATGGCGGGTTCAAATTTCTCAAGTTCACTTAAATAGACATTGGCTTTGAATAAAAACATGCCGCTGTTCCAGTAAAACTCTCCGCTGTCTAGATATTGTTGGGCGCGCTCCCGGTCCGGTTTTTCAACAAACTCAGCCACATCAAAGGCGCCTTGTGGGCTCTGTTGAGCGCCGCGACGAATATAGCCATAGCCGGTCTCTGGCGATTGAGGGCTAATACCAAAAGTAACCAACTTGCCCAGTTCTGCCTGGCCTCTGGCGGTCTCAAGTGACTGGTGAAAAGCTTGTGTATTATCAATTGTATGGTCCGCGGGCAATATCAGTAACAGGGGGTCCTCCTGTTCCGCAAGCGCACAAAAAGCGGCCAGGGCTACGGCAGGCGCAGTATTGCGGCCCACGGGCTCCAGTAAAATCTTGCCGTCAATACCGATGGACTGCAACTGCTCGGCTACCACAAAACGGTGGCTATCGTTGGCGATAACAATCGGTGATGCCAGGGCAGGCACGCCTTCGAGCCGGGTGATGGTTTCCTGTAACATCGTTTGCTCGCCAGCGAGCGGTAAAAATTGTTTAGGGTAGTGGGTGCGAGACATAGGCCACAGGCGCGTGCCACCGCCGCCTGACAGTATTACAGGTATCATTCAAGCTCCGAGCTCAGTAGTAGGGAAAACAGAGCACGAATTATGAGCGTGGAAGCTATTGATTGCAATAAAGGCGACTGTGACCCGCACTAGTCACTTTGCGAGGGAGATAGCAGACTTCGAATCCAATTCAACCAGCCGTTCTGCCCCAGTGTATATTTGTCGAGTTGGTCCAGGTTTTGATGATAGTGCTCCGTGTCGCGAAACAGGCTGTCTCTCTTTAACATTCGCCTCTGCGGGTCAATCGTCTTGATGACTTTGGCCGGATTGCCTGCGGCGACACAATTTGGCGGCAGGCTGCGTGTCACCACGGCACCTGCACCCACGACGGAATTTTCGCCGATGGTCACGCCCTTGCAGACAATCACTCTTTCACCGAGCCAGACGTTGTCTTCCAGCACTACAGGCTGAGTGCAACGAAAAGGGCGAGTACGGTTGTAGATCCCGTGCCAGTCACTGTCTGAGATATAGCAGTTAGCGGCCAACATAACATTGTTGCCAATGCAGATATCCTGTTCGGCGGATAGGCGGGCTCCCGGCGATATCAGGCAATAATCACCAATTTTTATCCGGGCCTGCTTGCCTCTGGCGGGCCAGGTCGTCAGCCGGATTTTGTTGTCACTGGCACTGATGATATGAGCGTTATCACCGATACTGATGTTGCTGCCGAAGATCACAAGATGCTGGGGGGAAAATATATGTGGTGCTTTTCCCAATCCGTCGAACTGCGGGCGCACAAATCTCTCTATATAGGCGCGGTTGAGCCCATTTAGCACTCTTTTAATGAGATAGGGTTGATTGTTTCTACGCAAGCGTCTTATCCGTCACTTTGTAGGGCAACTGTCGCCTGTTTTGGCAGGAGCTGAACTTGAGTGAATAGTGTTGAGGCGGCCGTATGTTCCGTCAGCGCGTCGGCCGCGAGCAGAATCGCACCCGCCGTCCAGGTCGTTTTCTCCTCTGGCCAAATAGCTTTGTCGGGAAATACGTATCCTGTCCAGTAGCCACCATCGGTATCTTTGAATTGGTGCAGCCAACTAAAAAGATTAACGGCACGGGCGTGATCGCCGGCGGCCAATAAGGCCATGGTAAGTTCACAGGATTCTGCGACGGTCACCCAGGGTTCGTCGCTGACACAGCGGCAACCCAGACCATCCTCAACAAATTCTGACCAGCGTTGCTCGATACGCTGACGGGCTTGAGGCCCCTGGATGACACCGGCTAAAATGGGATAAAACCAGTCCATGGAATACCGCGCTTTGCTTTCCCAGGTGCGATCAAAACACTCGGGGTGAAAGTGCAGTGTATTTTCCAGTCGTGTGCGGGCACTTTCCCAATCGGGTTTTTCAATGTTGAGGCTTGCCGCGATGTTGAGGGCGCACTCGAGACTTTTATAAATCGACGAGCAGGCAGTAACCAGGGCATCTTGCCGAGGCGAACCATCGTTGTTCACTGCCCAGTAAATTTCGCCGGAATCCGCCTGGTGGCTCAGCACAAAGTCGATTGCCCTCTCAACCATTGGCAGTGAGCGTTGCAAAAATTGCAGGTCTTGAGAAATCAGATAATGATGCCAGATGCCCGTCGCGCAATAGGCGATAAAGTTGGTTTCCCGGCGATCACCTTTAACGGGTTCATTACCTTCGTAGTGAGCCCACCAGCTACCGTCTTCCAGTTGTTGTCGGGCCAGCCATTCGTAGGCCCGCTCTGCCTGTGCATACTCGCCAAAAATCGACAGCCCCATGGCCGCTTCAATGTGGTCCCAGGGGTCTGTTTTTCCACCGGCAAACCAGGGTATTGCACCGTCTTCACTTTGGACACTTAAAATATAATCCACGGTCGGCTTTAGAAGAGTGGTAGGAAATAATCCTTTGCTAAAATAGAGGCCTTTCACAATGACGAGTCCCGTTTGAAGTACATAACCACACTTTTTCCCATAACCGGATTAAGCAGTCGTTCCAGGCTCTGGGTAATCCAGGGCTTTTCCATCAAATCCCAAACCAGAAGGCGGTGGTACGCTTTGACCATAAAATGTTCGTCACCCCGATCCCAAAAGAGACACTTCAGCCACCAATAGGGCGAGTGCAGGGCGTGGGCCCAGTGCCGGGCGTAACGGCTAAAGCCGAAACCTTCAACTTCACGATGCAGGGCCGAGGCATTAAATATACGAATATGGCCGCCTTTTACCCGATGATATGCTTCGCTCAATTGCCAACAGATCTTTTCGGGCCAGGTCCGCGGAACACTGATCGCCAACAGCCCGTCATCTTTTAACAGGCGGTTTATTTCAGCTAGCATCCCCTGGTAATCGGGAATATGTTCCAGTACTTCTGAGCAAATGATTTTATCAAAGCTTTTGTCTGCAAAGGGAAGCGACAAGCCGTTGGCGCAAAAGAGCGTGAATTGTTTGTGGGTATTTTCCGGTTCTTCGAAATCCTGAAATCGCTGTTGTGCAGTTTTCAAGTCATTGGCGCTCAGGTCAACACCCACAACCTCGACTTTATCATGCAGGATGTAGGCATTTATACAGTGGCGTCCTTCGCCGCAGCCAAGATCCAAAATTCGGTCACCTGCATTGATGCCCAGGCGTTTAAAATCAATGGTCATCATGGGCGGGGGTGTGCCTTTAATATATTGTTGTAGTAATGGCTCAAGCGGTGTGCCTTAACAGACCAGCTAAATTTTTCGACGATCCGGGTTCGACCTGCACTGCCTAGCGCGCTTCTTTTCTCGGGGTCATTGAGCAATAATTCGATCGCGTTGGCCAGGGCCACTTCATCTGCGGCCTGTACGATGAGCCCCGCATCCCCCACAACTTCCGGTAATGCTCCACCATTGCTGGATATAACCGGTGTTTCGCAGGCCATCGCCTCGCCGGCAGGCAGTCCAAACCCCTCGTATAGAGACGGGGATATTGCGATAGTGGCCCGGTTGTATTGTTCCACCAATTTCTCCGTTGATATACCAGAAACAAACTCAACAGCAGACATCAGGTTCAGGTGTTGAAGGTGCTTTTCTGTGTCTCCTCCCGCTTTCAGCTTACCGATGACTAAAAGCGTCAAGTCTGGAAACCGGGGGCGCAAAAGGGCAAGTGCTTCAAGGAGAAAGCGAAGTCCCTTTAGGGGTTGATCCGCAGAGGCGGTAGTGATCAGCAACTGCGTTTCCCTTTCCACCGAAGGCATGGGTGTGAAAATCTCGGTATCGATGCCGTTGTACATCAGGTCAATAGTTTTAGCGGGGCGGTTGAAGGCCTCGGCGATATCCTGACGGGACTGTTCAGACACCGTAATAATATGTTTGAGCTTTTTAACCACTTTGGCCTGCATGCCCAAAAAGGAATGCCAGCGCCTGATCAGCAGCCGGTGTTTCCAGTTTGGCGCGGCCGCGAGGGCAAGGCTCAGATCACGGGTGATGGGGTGGTGTACCGTGGCAACGGTTGGCAGCCCTGAGCGCTGTAGCTTAAGCAAGCCGTAGCCCAGGCTCTGGTTGTCGTGAACAATGTCGTACTGATCCAGACGCTGCCCCAGATATTTTGCTACCCGTCGCCCAAACGTATAGGGCTCTGCAAATCCACCGGTCAGCATTGAAAACCATTCAAAGGTATCACTGAAGGATTTCAGGTGACGGGGTCTGAGGGCGGTTACATGGTCTTCCACGGCAAAGAGATCCAGGCTGGGCATCTTGATCAGTGTGACGCGGGGGTCTAGTTCGGGGTAGGGGGGACCGGAGATCACATCGACCTTGTGGCCCAAATCCGCCAGTGCCTTGCTCAGATAATTGATATAAATGCCCTGGCCGCCAACATGTGGGTGGCTGCGATAACCCAGCAAACAGATATTAAAGGGGTCGCCTTGATAGGTCTCTGCAGGCAGGATGTCTGCCATCGCCGTTTGGCTGGTTTGTATCGCTTGATGTGCACTCATAGGGGGGTAACTTTATCGATGACCTGGCTATAATAGGGGAATAAGCGACGCTATTTGAATGGCCCGATTATAAGGATCCACACCTCTCAAGGCCAATTAAGCGGTATTTTGCGCGGCTTTATTTGTGAACTAGTGGTCATTTTTTGACTTCCAAGTGCTTTAAACCTTCCTTTTTGCTCAAAAATTAGTAACAATCAGGGTTGGTTGTAGCGCTACTCAGGGGGAAGTAGGCAGACTTCCTGATGTAACTACTATGCCATCGGACCGGTTAATTCTAATAATAACAGGTCTAATAAAGTGAATGATTACTCGAGCGTTAACGCAAGATTAACAGCAAATAATAAAGGTTTAGTTATCGATGTTGTGGGTCGCCTCGGCCTTGAAATGCATCGTCAATTTCGTCACTCCTATGAATCCTCTCCCAGATGTGAGCGCTATGCGGTCAATTTGCAGCGTTGTGCCGGCATTGATAGCAGCGGCCTGGGAATGTTGCTCATCCTCAAGGACTATGCCTCCGTTAGCAAAGGCAATATGTTGATTGTGAATTGTCCTTCTCGCCTGGGCAAACTTCTGGGACTGGCCAAGTTCGACCATTTGTTCACCATTCAAAGTGTCGGAGAAGCAGCCACTATCGAGTAGTGGCCACCGCTCTTTGCCCTAATTGAACCCCGATCCATGAAATTAAGCCTGTCTGCGCTGGCGTCACTCTGGCTGCAAGCTATATAATCGCGTTTCAAATTTACAGGCTGATCGACTGAACTCGATAGCCGGCAGGGGAGTAGACCATGGCAGAGCGTACGGCGTCTTTGAGCCGCAACACACTTGAAACTCAAATTGATGTCAGTGTGAATCTGGATGGTAAAGGCCAGGGAGTCTTTGATACCGGAGTTCCATTTTTAGAACATATGATGGACCAGATAGCCCGACATGGCATGATTGATATGGATGTGCGCTGTAACGGTGATACTCATATCGATGATCACCATACCGTTGAAGATATCGGCATCACCATTGGACAGGCAATTGCCAAAGCCCTGGGGGACAAAAAAGGCATTCGTCGATACGGCCACGCCTATGTGCCCCTCGATGAAGCCTTGTCTCGCGTGGTGATAGATTTTTCAGGGCGCCCAGGGCTAATTATGGAGGTCCCGTTTACCCAGAAACGGGTCGGCAATTTTGATACCGAGTTGTTCTGGGAGTTCTTCCAGGGGTTTGTCAATCACGCACAGGTCAGTCTCCACATCGATTGTTTGCGTGGAATGAATGCTCACCATCAAATTGAGACGGTTTTTAAGGCCTTTGGCCGTGCATTGCGCATGGCGCTGGAGGAAGACCCTCGAATGGCGGGCATTATGCCGTCAACTAAAGGTAGCCTGTGAGTTAAGCGATGAACCAGAACACCAGCACCAGCACCAGCACCAACACCAATAAAATCGTAGTTATAGACTACGGCATGGGCAACCTGCACTCTGTGGCGAGTGCACTCAGTCATGTTGCACCGGATGCAGAGGTCGTTATCAGTGCAGACCCGGAGCAGGTACGAAGTGCCGATCGTGTTGTATTTCCGGGAGTGGGTGCCATTAGGGACTGTATGGGTGCCATCCGAACAGAAGGTGTCGACCGGGTCGTGGCGGAATTCATCGCGACAGGTAAACCTCTGCTGGCAATCTGCGTTGGAATGCAGGCCTTGTTGCGCCACTCTGAAGAAAATCAGGGAATTACCTGTCTGGGTTTACTGGCGGGCGAAGTAAGGTTTTTTGGCAAAAATCTGCACGACGGCGCGGGTAATCATATGAAGGTGCCGCACATGGGCTGGAACCAGGTTCAACAGAACGCCAAGCACCCCTTGTGGGAGGACATTGAACAGAATGCCCGTTTCTATTTTGTGCATAGTTTTTATGTTGCCTGCGAGAGTGTGAATGATGCTTCGGTAGCCGGGACTTGTGACTACAATACCGAATTCGTCGCGGCAATCTCAAAAGAGAATGTGTTTGCGGTTCAGTTCCACCCGGAAAAAAGCCATACAGCGGGCCTGCAGTTACTGCGCAACTTCTCGCAGTGGAACGGTCAAGCGAGCTCTGAAACTGAATTGGAAAAGGCTGCGAAATAATGGCACTGGCAAAACGAATTATTCCCTGTCTCGATGTTGATAACGGGCGAGTTGTTAAAGGTGTGCAGTTTGTTGATATCCGCGATGCGGGAGATCCGGTAGAGGTCGCACGGCGTTACAACGAGCAGGGTGCTGATGAAATTACGTTTTTGGATATAACGGCCACACACGAAGGTCGCGACACCACGGTGCATACAGTCGAACGTATGGCGAGCGAGGTGTTTATTCCTCTGACGGTGGGCGGAGGCATTCGTACGGTAGACGATATTCGTACGATGTTAAACGCAGGAGCCGACAAAGTGGGCATCAACTCTGCAGCGGTGTCGAACCCTGATTTTGTACGTGCCGCTTCCGACCGATTTGGCGCGCAATGTATTGTCGTGGCGATTGACGCTAAAAAAGTAAGCTCCCCCGGGGAGGAAAGTCGCTGGGAAATATTCACCCATGGCGGTCGTCAACCCACGGGAATTGACGCGCTGGCGTGGGCGGACAAAATGGCACAGTTTGGTGCCGGAGAAATATTGCTGACCAGCATGGATCGTGATGGCACAAAAAATGGTTTTGATTTGGCTTTGACACGGGCAATCAGTGACAGGGTGGATATTCCTGTGATTGCATCGGGCGGGGTCGGAAACCTGGAGCATCTTGCCGAGGGCGTATTGCAGGGAAAGGCCGATGCAGTATTGGCAGCGAGCATTTTTCACTTCGGTGAATATTCTGTGATGGAAGCCAAGCACTATATGGCAGAGAAAGGGATAGAGATGAGGCTCTAACACCTAAGGGCGCGAGCCTGGTCGTTGGCGTAGGTTAAAGCCCCGTTTTCTGAGCTTTCTGTTCTAGCGTGTATGATTCAGGCGGCTATTTGGCCGCACTGTTTAAACGCTTTAACAATTTTATCATCGGCCACACAAATAAACTCGATAAACTCCTGTACGCCGATCTCCGCATCGTGACATGAGTCGAAAGGCCCAATGTTGACCCCCTCGCGAGTGGTGTAATACCAATAGTTTTCCATTTGGAAGAAACGTGCGTTCCGAATGGGGTGGGTTCCATCTTCCCCATTCCGATTGTGCATGCTCGCCATACTGTTCTCTCCGACTTTTACTACCGTTGAGTAGACAGACTCTCACTTTACCCCTTTGTGCAAAAATCGCAACAAAGGTGCATCACTAATACCCATTAGTGATAAGCCTATTGTCCGTAATTACCTGCAAATCCCTGTGTAGAGTTGGAATTAAGTCTAGCGTATGTGCGGAGGTTTTCCACGAGTCTGTTTACAATTTTCTGAAACAGCATGAGGGCGCTTACAGCGTTGACAGGAAAACGGACTGCGCTGACACCGGTGTGGGGAACATGGGTTCCATGTCGTAGCCATCACGGGGGGAGGGTATAGGTTTGCGGGGAGCCTTTATGCCGGAAGGCGAGCGTGGGTTTGTATTTTCAAGCATGGCGGAAATAGAGACTAGTTCAATATTGTGCTGAGCGAGCTCCGGCAGTACTTCTGTCAGGTAGGCGATTGTTTCCGAGTAGGGGTGACCTATGCCTACGGCCTGCCCCCGTGTTTTGGCAATTGCCACCAAACGTTCAAATTGTTGATGAATAAATTCTCTGGAACGCTCATGGTCCAAAAAAATATCGCGTTTTAATGTGGGAAGCTGTTGCTTGCGTGCGCTTTGCCAGGCCACGCTCTCGGCAGACGTGCGACTATCTACGAAGTAGAGTTTGCGCCGTTTGAGTTCGTGCATCAGCCATGCCATAGGTTGGGCCTGCTGGGTAAGCAGGCTGCCCATGTGATTGTTGAGGCCACTGACATGGGGAACCGAGTCGAGGCTTTCCCGCAGGCGCTGCACAAAATTTCTGCGGTCCATGTTGTCGCTCAGAGCGCCGGCTTCCATTGGGGTTCCGCTGGCATTACTCATGGGAGCATGCAGCATAATTTCTTTGCCGTTGAGATGGCCGAGTTCTGCCAGCCTGACCGCATTGGGTGTAAAAGGAATAACGGCCAAGGTGATATTGCCTGGCAGCTCGATGGTGCGTTTACCTTGCCCATAGTGGTAGCCAATGTCATCAATAATAATGGCTACTTGCAATGATTTTGCTGATATAAAAGGTGAAATTAATAAAATGAGTATGACTATTAGTACCTTTTTTTTCATATCAATATTTTATTTAAAAACGCCTCGAAAGAGGCGTTTCGCATTAAATTCATTAAAATTAAAGCTTATTTAACTCCATGCATTAATTTTTTTACGATAGGCGTTAAACTCATTACCACCAGTCCCGCAATTATTGGAACGAATGTGAAAATTAAGAAAAACGTGCTCATAGAATATTATGATGTTATGGAATCGATCATACCTCCCATAGAGCCTGCTGCTTTGTTTCCTAAGCCAATAGCAATATACCATAGACCGAACATCATCCCTATTTTAGTAGCTGGCACTAATTTAGAAACATATGACAATCCAACAGGAGATAAACTTAATTCTCCTAGGGTATGCAATAAGTAAGCTAAAATTAACCAAATGATACTAACCGATGCTGTCTGGGCTCCTTGAGGGATACTGGCAGATCCATAAGCTAAAATTCCAAAGCCTAGACCCAATAAAATTAAACCGACTCCAAATTTAACTGTGGCTGGCGGATTAAACTTACTTTCCCATATTTTAGAAAAAAGTGGGGCAAAAGCAATAATA